>Ga0325404_1008217_pt1 | contig 10766 bp, 9 predicted proteins | sample PopdelMetagenome_18_FD_205664 | JGI IMG/M metagenome (GOLD analysis project Ga0325404, IMG submission 205664) | Populus deltoides microbial communities from Bellville, Georgia, United States - Xylem-Control-R1 | ecosystem: Host-associated > Plants > Phyllosphere > Stem > Wood/Secondary xylem...
AAAAAAATTATGTTTTTAACTATATGATAAAGAGAAAAATAGATGAACATATAATCAAGTTCAATTAGTAAAAAACAAAATCCATCAATAAACCCATGAATCGAGACAACCAGGATTACCTCGTTAAACTAGCAAACCAGGTCATTGACTCCACAAAGTTAATAACCTAGTTTTTTTAAATCATTTTATTTAAATGAACTTTTTAAAATATAGAACATACCGTAATGCTATTATATTTTTGTGATACTAATCCGATACTGAGATATTTTTTTTTGATACCGTGATAACCATGGAAAAATAAATCAAAATAAATTATGAATTTTAAATTCCTATAAATTAAAAAATATAAATTAAAAAAATAATTATCAAATGAAAAAAAGATCAAATGAAAAAAATATAGATTACTATTTTAATCCATATTTAATAATTAATAATAATAATTAATAATTAATTATCAAAACGGTAAGAAAATAAAAAGATAAATCATTGATGATTAAGGGGTATTTGGCTTAGAGATATAGTGATTAAGGGGTATTTGGCTTAGAGATATAGTGATTTTTTATTTATGAAACTCATATAAAAAATATATTTTTTAATTTTTATAAAATTAATTTATACTTTAAAAAAATTATATTTTTTTTGAAAAAAGACCAACCAAATTTTCAAGCACAATACATACTAAAGTAGGCTTTTAGGACATGAAAGGACACCACTTCCTTGATAACCGAGCCTTCGTGATGGAGAAACATGGGCTGGTATTGGGTTTGTCCATTATCAATAATATCCTACCACGATTCTTTCCAAACCCAATCCGTAAATAAAATTTGTGAGTTAAAAAAACGATGACGTGTTGCTATTAAGAGAAACTTCTGGAAATGACCTAAAAAGAAGCCACCACGCACAACCTTCTGGCGCCTTCCGATCCGCTCCAATCCATCTAAATTATCTAATCTATGTGTGTACGTGGGGGCCCTTACCCTCTTTTGCCCTTTTAATTCCCTTTCCTTCTCGAACCCCTGATTTTCTCTTTCCTCTCCTTATCATTTACTCCACCCAGAAACTTCTAGAAACAACAAAAACCTAACCCCACCCTCTCTCTCTCTCTCTCTCGCAATCTCAAATTCCAACGTCAATCTTCGCTACCTCCTATCGGTCGGCGGTTCTTCCTTCCATGCCGTTTCATTAAGCCCTAGCTAGGCTCCCGTGGAGTTTGATAAACGTCGCTTCGTGTATTTTCTGTTTGTTTGGTGAGAGAATTTCACCACCTCTGGAATATATAAGGAAAGATGAATCTGACATTTTTTTTACTTTCTTCGGGTATGAATGACAAGATTCTTACTGATTTAGTTCCTTGTTCTAGCACTTCTATATCGTTACCGGAAAAACAAGGAGAAACTGCAGGATATTTTGATATCTTAAAAATTGAAACCTCTTATGTTGTTGTTTCAGTTTTCATTGTTAAGGATGAGGAGGAGTAACTCATGTTATAATAGTTTTTAGCAGTTAAATTTAGCTTCGTCAAATTTTATAACAATTGATTTCCTCGCTTTTCTTTATTGGTTTTACTATCCTACACTTTCTAGAAAAACCGAACAGAGGATTGATACTGTTATTCTCTTTTCTGTATGTATCTTTCTTCCTTTTTCTGAAATATATTTCCTTTGCTTCCAGTCTTTTGTTAGGGTTCGGGATCTAATATCGAACCTTCCATGCCGCCATTGCCTGTGGAGCAAACCGGCGAATCACCCGCCGCATGTGGCGGCGGAGCAGCAGCTGGCGGACCACCATCAGGATCGGGAGATTCGCAAAGATCGCTCCCAACTCCATTTTTAACCAAAACCTATCAGCTAGTCGATGACCCGTCGGTTGATGACTTGATTTCATGGAACGACGATGGATCAACCTTCATAGTGTGGCGTCCTGCAGAGTTCGCTAGAGACTTGTTGCCTAAATATTTCAAGCACAACAACTTCTCTAGCTTCGTTCGCCAACTCAACACATACGTAAGCATTTAATTTTACTCGAATTAAATCATTAAGTCGTCCTGTCTTGCTTGTTTAATTCTGCTTGAAGTTTTAGTTATTATTTTTATGCTATTTTTTATAGGGATTTAGAAAGGTGGTACCCGATCGATGGGAATTCGCGAATGACTGTTTCCGGCGAGGCGAGAAAGCACTTCTCCGCGATATTCAGCGCAGGAAAATATCTCCGATGGCGGCATCAGCTGTAACTTCCGCCTCCGTTACGGTCGCCGCCATCCCCACGGTGGCGAGAGCGGTTTCTCCTGCTAACTCTGGTGATGACCAGGGAATATCGTCCACGTCGTCTCCTGGCGGGGCAGGGACGGCGGGAGGAGCAAACTCGTTTCTCCGGACGACGAGCTGCACGACGACGCCGGAGATTCTGGAGGAGAACGAGAGGTTGAGGAAGGAGAACTCGGCGCTGAGCCACGAGTTGACTCAGTTGAGAGGTCTGTGTAATAATATAATGGTGTTGATGAACAATTACGCGTCCCCTCAGTTAGAGGGTAATAGTGGAAATAGCAATAATAATTTGGCGGAAGTCAAGGCCGCTTTGGAATTGTTGCCGGTGGCGGATGAAGTGGCGGTTAGTGGTAGACCCAGGGGCGGAGTGGCGGCTACGGAGTCGGAGGTGAGCCCGAGACTGTTTGGGGTTTCTATTGGATTCAAGCGCGTGAGGATAGACGAGGAGGAGGAGGAGGGTAATCGGCAACAAACGGAAGGGAAAGAGCACGAATCTGACGTTAAAGCGGAGCCGCTGGATGGTAGTTCAGGGAATTCAGATCACCAAGATCAACGGTGGTTAGATCTTGGGAAATGATAATGATGGTTGAGAGCTGATGGTGTGATCAGAGTGGAGCACGATGGGCACCACAGGAATTGGATCAGGAGATGGGTAGACGACACGTGTCTTAAAAGATGGGTCGCTTCTGGAAGTTGCATCTGTCTTTACGGAAAGGGAAAAGTCACCATCTTTTGGTTTGTTGGGAACTGAAGAGTCGGTTTTTTTAGGATGCGATGATGGTGGTGAGAGCATCAAAAGAAGTGGTTGGAGTGCCAAAACGGCGCCTCATGGAAACAAGATGGTTAGATTCTCCAGAGCACGGTGATTGGTTGCTGCTGGAGAGGATCTGTCCCGTGGTAAACAATGATTACCAAAGCTTAAAGTAAGTTCTCGATTTAGTGGCTCCAGATTTAGATTTGTAAGTAGAGCAGGTTAAGAAGCTAGTCTTTAGTTTGTTTTGTTTCTTGTGTTGTGTTAGATGATTTTGTACTTGCTGCTGATGCAAGTTATACATGGTAGATGTGCTGCTGACTTCCTACTTCAATGGTTGGTTGCTTTGCATGTCTTCTTGTAATATTCTACCGGCCATCTGCTGTACTCAATTGTGTATTATTACTACTACTACTTTGGTTCTGAATTTTTGAATTTAGGATCTGAAGATCGCTTCCAGTATAAGCTAATTGGTCAGCTGTTAAACTGTAATGGACTCCAAGTATAGACGTGCTTCTAGAACATGAGTTCTGTTACCACTTGCGATTGCTATTAGCATGAAGATCTCGGATCACGTGTTACTTCGCTAACTCTGTGGAAGCTTCTTCTTTTTTGTTCTGTTTTTTAAATGAATGAAAGCATCTAGTTAAACAAGAAAGGAACTCAAGTAGGGTTGAGTGTTTTCAAAACTACCTGGAAAAAACCTAATTTTGTAGACCTTAGTGCCACCGAGCTGGGTTGATTGTTTTAACTATGGTATCAAGAAAGCCTTGCTCCATGCTCATGCTTTCGTTTGAGTGGATTCAACAATCTCTCTCCATCCATGCACCAAAGATAGTTGAGCACCAAGCAAGTCTCAGCAGAACTGACGTAAAAACACTTTCTACAAATTTAGCCTGGATTTGTCATCAGCAGTGGGAACAAGAAGGATAAATGATGGCACAGATCTCACTTTGAACCTTCACCAAGTCCTCTGATCTAGCTGCAGTTTATTATCAGTCACCATCTTTGATAGCTTCGGCTACAAGAGCAGCAGCATTTATGAATGAAGTTAGCACAATAAACCTTGGCCAGAGGACCATCAGGATGCGAACAGTCCCACCGTGGATGAATGTTTCTACCATTGCGCACTGTGTAGTATAAGTTCCCAAGCAATGCCTCTCAAATCAAGTGTTGTCTCAATCCTTTTTTTCCTTCACAATAGACAGATAGCCCCCCTTTATTAACAACTCATAAACTAGAAGATGTAATGCATGCCTGTAACCAGCCAAGAAAAGACCTTGGAAAACTCATAGCAAGAAGTACGTTGAATAGAAATTTCCAATTCACAAAGTCAAAGGCTTTCTTCAAATCAATCTTCAGACTTCAAAGCACAACAAGCAACCATATTGTTTCTATGGCATCCCCTGATAATCTCCTGGGCCAGCATTACCTTACCAACTATTTTCCGCTCTTGAACAAAAGCCGTCTGTTTAAGGCTAATTAGAGAAGGCAAACACACCTGTAGTCTATTAGCTAAAATCTTCGAGATGCATTTGTATAAAGTGGAGAAGCAAGAAATGGGTCTGAAATCAATGACCTTATTAGCATTGGCAATTTTAGGGATCAAAGTAATGGCAGTGACATTCACAGATTTGAGAAGTTTGCCGGAGTGGAAAAAATTAAGAATTGTAGCAATAACATCTTGCCCAACTATGTCCCATGTCTTCTTGAAAAAATCAGCTGGATACCCATCTGGCCCTGGGGCCTTATTTCTTTTCAGAGAAAACATTGCTTCTTTAATTTCAGAAGAGGTAACTGGAGCAATCAAAGCACTGTGCTGATCAGAAGATAACTGATCAGTAATTAACATTTCCTCCGGTGACGTTCTCATCCACTTTTCATAATAGATTTTGATAGAACCCCACAATCTCCCTTTTAATATCTGCAACATTAGTCGGCTGAGTCCCATCATCCTTATAAAGAGATTGAATTTCTGGCTTTTCTAGCTCTGAAAATTCTATGAAAGTACCCTATATTCTTGTCACCTTCCTGAATCCAAGTGATCCTATTTTTTTTGGCTTTAAGAAATTCTCCTCGGCAATTCATTAGTAAAATGATCTGAAGGATTGCTTAGCAAAGCAGGCTGCACAGCGACTAAGTCAGCCCTTGCTTTCTCTTCTCTTTCTGTTATGTCACCATAATATATTGAATGTAACTGCTTAAGAGGGCTTTTCAAAGCTTTAAGATCTTGCCAAACCTTAAAAATAGGCCACCCAACAACATTTTCCCTTCAAACAGAAGAGACCATATCACCTAAGTCATGACTAGCCCAGAAATTGAATTATTTAAATGGTTTAGGCATTGAATGCAGTTCAATGATAGTTTGTAGTAAGCTGGGAGAAGTGATCAGAAAACGCCGGTGCAAGAAACTCAACTCCACTGGCATGAAACTTTTGGGTTTCTCAAAACACATACATGAAAAATAAAAAATAATAAATTTAAATTTTTCAGGAGTTTTAAGGATTTCATTAGACAAATCTAGAGTTGTTTAGAGTTTATATGAAGATTATGGATCAAATATTTTTTTTAGCTTTAAATAATTGATTCAAGATTAGATTGTCGTAAATCATAAGTCGTTCAAGTATTTTGTTTTTAATGGTAATCCACACGAAACACCTGTGAAAAATCTCTTAAACCCTTTTACAAGAGAGATTATTATACATTTGAATGCTAACTCCTTTTGTATTGTATTGTTTTATTGTACTGTCATGTGCATAAAATAAAAGGTATAGCATTCTATTTATAAAAAAACCTAAAAATTATATAAATGATAAAGTATCAATTTGCCCCTTAAATCATATCACATATATTATTTTAGAATAATTTTATAAATTTATTCAATTAAGTTTGTTCTTGATTTTTTTAGGTCTAGAATTGTAATCCCCTATATTAATTGCATTCTAGTCCTTAATTTCTAAATTTTATTTACAATCAAGTCACACTTGATTAATCATCCAATTTTAATTTCTAACCAATAGTTCTTATGTGTGTGTGCTATTAGGTTCCCTAATAAGTTCATCCAAATATAAATTACAATCTTAAATAAAATAAAATTAAATAAATGAAATAATTTAATGTACTATCAATTCAACAATTAATTATTTTTTATATTTGAAGATTAATGTCTAGCAACCTATCATGATCCCACAAATATTAAGAGATTTATGAAGTGGTTTGACTTAACCATTTAGTTACTAGTTTCTCAATGTAATTATTATCCCTTCATCAAGAATGTTTTGATTTAAATATTATAGCATGAAGTATATCTGTTTTGTTAAAACATTTTAGTTCTCAATATTATTGTCATTGATTCTTTGAATAAGATTTGAAACTCTTTTCAAATTTCATTCCATCTTAACCAAGGATTTAATAATCAATACTATTTGAGAACAAATAGAATATATTTTTTTTCTAATTTATCATAGGTGATGAATCATTTTTTAATAACTCAAATACCTTCATATAGTTTATATTATACCTAATATATGTTCATTTGTTACCATTGATCAGGAAAACATGTAGTCAAGATCAAAGCATAACACTCCTCGTATAAAATAACTTAATGGTATGAGTCTTTCTATAAACATAGGTGATCTCTCCATATAAAATTCTCATATAGGTCAATTCAATATACATGTCATCTGACAAGTACCCACATATTAGTTACAGTTATCTCTCTTACATCAGTTTATGAAAACAATTATTTCCTTTCATAAAAAAAATATATAATATGCATGTATCGGTCTCAATAACTTTAATTAATGTTCAGTTTTAATAGAACATCCCGAAGCAATGTTTTGATGCAATAAAAATTTTATAATTATAACAACTTTATAATTTCATTTGTAAAATATTTTTTTGTTCCATGAACTTTATGTTTACTCTAGAATTATTAATTAAATATTAAATTTAATAATCAAATACAAATAAATATTAAAGATAAAAAACTATTTGTTAATAATAAATAGATTTTACATAAATAAAATTAATACTATATATATAATTAACCAATTGACTACATGATCTGACATGTTCACCATCATAAAACTTCACTTGCCACCCATCATTCACCAATACTCTTGTCAAGTTTTTTAATGGCCAGATTATTTACTTGTCTATTAGATCAAGTAAATAAAGGGCCATTGAAAAGGTGATCGAACAAATCAGCTATATTTAAATAATTAACAAAGTCTTCTACGTCTAATTTAGCATAATCAGAAGTAGAAGTAGATTCCTTAAGGTCTGTAATGATGTTGAAATAATCCCCAACCAAAATCCAATGATTGTCTTTCAAGACATGCCATTTAACCTTGATATGCTCCGAAAGATCTTTTCTAGCATTAGCATGAAATGAACCACATACAAGGAAGACATGGCATACATTAATATATATTCCCCAATTAATCTATCACCAACTGGCGATAAATAAATGGAGAATTTTTCACTAAAAGGATCAGACCCGATGAAGTCACGAAAAAACCTCCAGACAAAATATTGACTTTTCATGGTTATGTCCTGGCTAGGCTAGCACAGTAACTAAGTTGGCATCTAGGTAATGGTCACATGAAAAACCAAGTCTTATGTTGTAACAAGTGACCCTTCAATGTTTAAGTTGACAAGTATAAAACAAGTGTAATGTGTAAAAAGAAATGTACGAAGAAATAGAGTACATGGTGTAGAATAACTTAGCTTTATGACCTTGAATGACATGACTAAACTCTTATAGCATGGTTCTACGTGGAGCTCTACCTAAGAATTAAATTTTTATTTTGCCTAGTATATAACTGACTGTATTTATACATTGACTTTTTTTTTTATAGGGAAGGAGACATATATTATTGGTAGAGAAAATAGTGTGTTATGATTGACTAACCATTTATTATGTCATATGTTATAGTTGTTGTGATATTTGCATTGATTATCATGTCATTAGCAAAAAAAAAAAAACAATAAATGAATAGTAATCTGGATAGGGTAGGCGTCATACTAGCCATTAGTGAAAAAGGTAAATGTCTACACTAATAATTATTCACATTTACTGACAAAGTATAAAGTGAAGAAACATATGGGTGTTGCGTAAAACAATTGGTGGTTAGGGCAATACAAAAAATAGGCTCGAAAATATATATTTTAGGCATGAAATTTTTTTTTTTTTCCTCTCTCCTATTTGGTTCAGTTGGGCTGCCCTTAAGGCTAATTAGGCCATTTTATCTCTTTCCTTTTCTTTTTTTTTTCTTTTTCTCTCCCTGGTTGGTCCTTTATTAGGTTCGGTTAGAATGCAATATGAGACTAAATTCAAGAGTTATCAGAGAATTAAAGATTAAATTGAAAGAAGAGCGAAAAAAAAAGTTTGGTGCGGGCTTTTTTTCCAATGGTGTGTGGGGATAATGTAGCTCTTGTGTGGCTTTAATGACTCATTCTTCTTTTCTTTTCTTTTTTATTTCTCTTTTTCTTGGTTTTCATGTCTGATTTCTTCTTTTCTTCCCTTTAAGGCTTTATTTTTTTGGATGTTAAAATTAATCCTCATTCATGTAATTGATAATTTTAACCACGACAGTAGTTTGATTTCACAAAATATTCATTCAATCATAAAAGGGGTGTCTAAAATCGTGAAATACAAAATGAAAGAAATATTTTAAACAAAATTAATGAAAATATAATATAGAAAAATGAAATTGGAAAGACCAAATCGAAACCCAAAAAATAGTAAATGAATAGTGAAATGAGTATGAGTGAACATGAAATGAATAGGAAATATGTGATATTTTAGTTTTTATTTTATAGGTAAAATCAGTTTTGTATATAGGATTAAAAGATATGAAAATCAAGCAAACTAAATATGTTCTTCAATAAAATTTTGTATATTGTAAATATATATGGCCTCTTTTTTTTTTTAATAATCATGGGTGTTCGGGTCAGCTTACACTTACCTCGACTAATCCCCTGAGGTCCTGAAGTTAACAACTAAGTAAGCCTCCAGTGGCCCTAAGATTTATAACACTCGAACTGGTAACCTCTGTATAACAAACTCAAGACCTGATCAGTTAAATTATATCCCTCAAGATTAATACACAGGGCCTTTAGAATTATAAATTGTTGTTATTACTTAAGTTATATAGAGGTATGGTAAGGGAACTTTCTTTATTATTCTTGGTATAATTATTTTTATTGCATTACTTCCTTAACTGGTAAGATTTTCTAGATTTTAGGATTTTTGAAATTAACGGTAAAAACAATCATAACTTTTGATGCAACCTTTAAACTCTGGTTGCATAATATGTTATAGTCTCAGTATTTGAAAAATAAAATACAATTCAATATGTTACCATATTAATATTTAAAAAAGATGTTGATCAATATGGTTGGAGATTGAGGTTCCTAATTTTTCTCAATTTATTTTTTATGGGTTCTCCTGATCTAATGATTTAGATTATGAGTTTGCCAAGTTAATTAGGGTTAAAATGAGTAGTTTTTTTTTTTTCAATTTCATCATTTAATATTGAGTTAGATTTTAGCATTCATAATTTATTTTGATTTATTTTTTATAGAGTTATCACGGTATCATAATCTAAGATTGCAGATCTAACAAGTTAGCCCTGACCAATCTAATATACTGTTGTCACAGTATTTGAAAAAAAAGCATGTAATATATTACTGTATTAATATTTTTTTAAAAAAAATATCATCTGAAATATAATATATTTTGAGTAAATAATAATTATTTTTTATTAGAAAATATGTTAGCAATATTTATATAAAAAAATAATCTTACTCTTTATTTAGCGTTGACTGATAATATAATTACTAACTATTTAGAAGAATTAAAAGAGAAGAGCTTGCTTGTGATTGTCGTTTACCCTTACCCTTGGACTGCTGTGGCAGCTAAATGAGAGGTGCAGAAAAGATCAATGTATTTATTAAAGATGAGGACGGTGCCGGGGAATATAAATTTGACGTGTAAATAAACTGCAATGAAGGTCTGCCGTGATGCCAACTACCCAGTGGATGCAATGTAAAATATTTTGCAAAGCAGGGACGCCGTCACCTGTTTTTTTATTTTTTTAAATTTATTTTTAATATTAAAATAATTTAAAAAGACAGTTGAATATTAAAACATGTATTTTTAAATGAAAAAAATTAAATATTAATAAAAAAGAGAGTTGAATTTCAACGTGAAACAAATAATAATAATAAATTGCAGGTGATCTCCGCGCTGCTAGTATTTAAAGCCTGGCTTCGATCCAGGTCCCGTGGGCTACGGAGCCATCACGCCTGGTCCTGTAAAGAAAAGGGGAGTAAAAAAAAGAAGAAGAAAGGAATCTCACTTCTACTCCTAATGCATTATCCTAATATTTTTTTAATTTTATCTTTTTTTAAAGTGTATGAGATAGACAATATATAACCCCTCAATCTAGTAGTAATTACATATTCATCCAACTGTTCATTAAATGTTTTCATCCAATACACTGGAATAAAACTCGATATATTTTAAGAGATAATTTTAATATCAAATCATAGTGAATTTCTTCTTGTTTTCTCTTCCTCACTAAATTATATAGGAGAAAAATTGTTACGATTAGGGTTAACTATGATTACAGCTTTAAATATAACCACAACCTTAACATTAATCATCAACTTTTGACTGCCCATTAACCGTCCATTTTACTTATAAATAAGTCTAAGATAACAAATAAATTTAATAAATTCAA
>Ga0325404_1008220_pt1 | contig 10764 bp, 4 predicted proteins | sample PopdelMetagenome_18_FD_205664 | JGI IMG/M metagenome (GOLD analysis project Ga0325404, IMG submission 205664) | Populus deltoides microbial communities from Bellville, Georgia, United States - Xylem-Control-R1 | ecosystem: Host-associated > Plants > Phyllosphere > Stem > Wood/Secondary xylem...
ATTTTTATTTATTTATTTACATAGATGATTATCAATTTATTTAATTAGAAGCTTATGTAAGAGTTTTGATTTACACTTTAATTATTTTTTTTATGTAAAACAACATATCAAAATAGCTAGCTTGCTTAGTTTTTTTTTTTTTTTTAAATTATGACCCTAGATAGCTAGTTAGATATATTCTGGGTATATGTTCCCCATCCGTCTCTTATCAAAACATGACTCTTATAAAAATTATCCAGAAGTGGCCAGACCAATTTCATAGTCTTATAGACATGTGCTTTTAAATAGAACTGCTAAAATCAGCCCAAACAAACCTTTCGCAGCTTTTCGAGGCCCAAGATGAAAAATTCTGTAGTTTTAATCTTTGTGAAGCTGGGTTGTGTCATTTTCTTTTGTTGCTGTTTTCTTATATATTCAAAGCTTGTGACGATGTTGGTATTGTGCTGCAGGTTTGAAGCCAGATGAGAAGTTGATAAACTTGGGGTCTAGAAATTTCTTCTTGTGCTCGAAGCCTTCAAACGCAGTCAATTCTTCTTGCACAGAGGGAACGAAGATGGCAATTAAATACCCATTTCCATTGACAAAGTTGATGGATTTCTTGCTATAACTCCTTCCGTTTCTCTAACTTGTAAACGTTGATGATGTCTTGTGCGGTGCCTCTTCACCTCCCCAAAAAGGAAAGAGAAGATCCATCAACATTTACAACCTAGCATAATCTGTAAACAGTGAGCTATATATCATCCCTTGATTTTCATACCCCAGAGCACTCCTCCTAGCTATGCATATAGCATTTCCTGTGATACGGTCACAGCACATTACTGGTGATCAGTTGGAGAATCAGCTTTACACTAATCAGCTTCTTGTTGTGCAGATGGGAATTGAAAATTCTACATTTTCATGTTGGGCAGATAAATTCTATATTAGAGTTAAACTGTTTGTGCACCCGTACTTGCACAGATGTAATTTCTATGTAAAAACGTTGGTTCGATTTAGCAGTAGTAAAATTTTACACTTTTGTTGATGCTCAAATAGTTCCCAAGCTTTCTTCCGATAAAAATTTAAATATTTTTGCAATCAAATCAACTTAGGTTTTTTCAAAAGATTCTTCATGTATGATACAGCATGCTTAGTGTCTTGAGTTTCCTCTTCTTCTTTTGTTTTTATCTTTTACGAGAATTTCTTTTTCTCTTAGCCTTGTTACATATACTATATATAATATCAAATCAAAATGATGTAACAAATCAGCCTAAGCTCAATATTTATTATGCATATACTAATAATAAACTTTCTTGTTTTTGGAATATAATATTTATTTAATGTAACTTTTTATGATAAAGTTATTGACTTAATTATAAAAGAATCTCTAAAATTTCCTAAAAAATTATTTAACAAAAAATCCAATTTCTATTACCAATTCCTAAGAGTTCTTAGTTATGAAGAATAGAAGATGAACATAAATACATACATGATCATATATTATCTAAACACAAGAAAAAAAAATTAACTTCCTTAACATTTTAGATTTAGAAGCATCATAAAAAAAAAATGGTTATTTAATAACCGTAGTATACTTTTTAAATAATCTGTATGAATTGGTGGGGTGGAGGCCTTTTTTTCAAAAAAAAAAAAAAAAAAACAGAACAGAACAAATATTCTACATGGAAACTTCGATGTCGGAAGACTGAACTATGTACATACTACTTGGACTCATTTATAAACCCAGCCCAGAAAAAGAAAGAAAGAAAGAGTTAGAATCCTAAATTATCGAATCGAGGAAAAGCGATCAAGAAAGGAATTGTTGCATTTCAGACAGAACGAAAACCACCGCAATCACTTGGCTGTGCCTCTTTCTGAGCTAACAAAAATTTGAAACAGAGTTAAAAGGGAAGAGAGGAAAAGATTTAAGAGTAGGGCAAGGAGCATGGGAGATCTCTTTGTATGGTTGATATCCTTCTTCATCCTTATTTCCTTAATTGTTATCGTCATCTTTCAGGTCATTCTTCTAACCCCTTTACTTATTTTTCTCTACTTTACTTTTTATTTTGGTCAAATTAATATCTTTCAAAAGTTCATAACTTTTGGTGATTTTTGAATGTTATCTGTTTTAAAATTATGTAAATTAGGGTTTTGCTGAAAGTTTTGTGTTTGTTTCTATACATTTTGTTCATTCTTTGACTTCGATTGCTTATTGGGTAGTGAATAATGTTAAATGCTGATGGGTTGTTTATCTTATTGGTTTTGATCAATTCACTGTCCAACTTGATAAGGCCCTGGAATTTATTGTTTTCTGTGGATAATGGCGAAGACCTATTTTATTAAAAAGCCTCAGCTTTAGGTAGAGTAACCGTAACAAGTAAGATGATTTTAGAGAATGTTTGCTAAAGAGATTCAAAGAAAAAATGTCTGGGAATTGCTACATGTATGGATAAGTCTGGCATTTGCTTGCGTGTATGTTTTGAGGTGTATAATGTTGAAAAATGGAATTTGAAATTTTGAAGAATTTGTTGCAGCTGATGGCCTTGGCGGATCTGGAGTTTGATTACATCAATCCTTACGATTCCTCATCTAGGATAAACAAAGTGATTTTGCCAGAGTATATAACAGAAGGGGTTTTGTGCTTATTTTTTCTTGTTACAGGGCACTGGTGTATGTCACTTTTGTGTGTTCCATACCTTTATTACAATGCGAGGCTGTAAGTTTTATCTTCTTCTTTGTTCTGAAGGGTTATGCTTTGCTCACATCTGAAAATGGTGGTTTATCTGTCAATGAGAGAGAGGTAGAGATGTAGCTTTTAAGAGGGAGGTCTACTGTACTAAGGCTAAACATTCATTGCCCACCAGTGAAAAGCATACCGTTTCATCAATGCAGTGTGAATAAGATATTTTCAACTAACTGCCGCTCAATCCAAGCTATCATGATTGGTCAAGTTGATTATTTGCTCAATTGTTAGACAGAAGCATGAGAAGTACTTCAGAATGTCCAAATGAAGTAGTTAAATAGCTATAGTTTTAGAAGGCTTCAATGCTTTAGAAGTGCAGCCTTGAATGCTGCTTGGACTTGAGTGTCCATGTTTGGAGCCATGAACTCATATTCAAGCAACCTATTTGTATCCCTATCATGAGCTTCACATAGTTTCTGAGTCTTGCACTGTTTATTTCATGTTTGTCAGTCTATGTAGGACAGTCATTTCTATTATTTAGCCATGTTCGTATTGGAGTTAGACTTCTATCCGAAATTCTGCCATTACTTGCAGTGGATGCATCAATGCTTTTTTTTTTCTCCATCCTAATCTTGAACTATCATTATGATTTTATGATTCATTGGGCTGACATGGTTATATTACATTCTGTGTTGCCATTGTGAGGTTCTCAAGCCATAGTTTTTAAGTTTTGGGGTTGATGGGTCAGGCTCTTCCCTGATCTCCCAGGCAAGTTGGATTGATTTCATATATAGCTAGGGTTAACACTCTCTTGCTTACCTTGCTGATAGAAGCAACCTCATGCATTACTTAAAGGGATCATCACGTAAATAATCTCATTTTGTTGCAGTGATTGTGACTTAGGAATATGCTAAGCTTTGTATTTTGCTGGTTACCCATGATGGAACATGATATGCTTTGCTTCTTCCAACCTTTTTCATTCTTTTGATTAGTTATACACGAAGACAGCATCTGGTAGATGTGACCGAGATATTCAACATGCTCAATTGGGAAAAGAAACAACGACTTTTCAAACTGGGCTATCTCATTGTTCTCCTGTTTCTTTCGATTTTCTGGTAGGTGACAATGCCATATAGCTGCTACCTTTAAAACATATCATAATCATTAGTGAAGAAACTAAAACAAGATTGTTTTACTCGTTGTTTACAGGATGATTTTGACCGCCTTGGAAGACAGTGATTATGATTAGTTGGGATAATTGCCTGCTCCAGCGAGGAATGAATTGGAGATACTGGGTAGTAAACTGCAAACTAAGGGGCCTGTTGTAACTGATATAGTTCCAGTTCTAGGATTGTAAGAATGCTGTTCATTTATTGAATAACATTTGAGGTTCCACTGCTTTTAAAGTCATGATATTTTGTGGTTCCCTGCTGGTTTCTTCTTATTTTTATTTTACTTTTTGTAGTTTGAATATCCTCCCTTGGTGATTCAGTTCTTGGATCATGTCTGAAAACTGAAAAGTAATACAGTTGTCAGAAAATTTTTTTAATCAATTGATGTGGTTTTAAGTGGCCTTCTTCAAGATGTTGGAAGCAACTCGACTTCAGCTGGAATTTTTTCTTTATTAAATTATTGGAATCATCAATTTATAGAAGTTTAAGATCAATTAATCAAAAAAAAAAAAAACTACAAGAGTTGATCCTTTTACACAATGAAATGATCATCTTTACTCTTCGCAAACAAAATCTAAGAGTTTTTTTTTATGATGACTTATTAGTCATTGTAAAATTAATTGACAACAAATTGGTTGTAATATTTTTTTTCATAATAAAATTACTTTATATTCTTAAAAGTGAAAATCTAAAAAGAAATTTTCAGGTGATTTTTAGTTTTTTTAATCATTCTAAGCACAATAAAATATTTTTATTATCCTTAAAATCATAAAATTATTAAATTGAAGTCAAGAAGCATTTTCAACTTTCCTTAAAAGTTTTTTTTTATAATCATTTTGGTTTAGAGAAAATTTGGTTTTTTTAACAAATATAAAATATTATTTTAATAAAAAGATGGTTGACATTCGCTAGTAGGTGAGAGCACTCGTATTTTTTAGGTGGTGCATATGACCTCACATGATGAAAAAAAAATATTTAATCATTGTGCTATTTGAAGAGTCGAGTGATGATGCATCCATTGAGGTGGCACGTGTGGCATTATGAGCGACAATGAAAGTTTTTTCTCCCTTTATCTTTTCTCTCTCCACACCTTGGGATTGGTGCTGGACAGCCAAAATAAAAACTTGTTCCCCCTTTTGTTTTTATTTCAATAATAGTTCTCATTTTTTTATTGATCTTTATTTGTTTTAAATTTTATTTTTATTTTTTTAATTTCATTCATTATCATTTGAATTTATTTGATTTTTATATCAAATATGGTCTTTATTCTTTTGAATCCTATTTTTTTTATATATCCTTTTCTTAATTGAATCTGTGTTTCAATTTCATCCCCCATCATTTTAATTAATTTTATTTTTATGTCACATTTGGTATTCATTGTTTTTTCTTTCTTTGGATCCTTTTTTGAAACTAATTTTATTTTTTAATTTCATTCTTCAACATTATATTAATTAAGATATGAATTTTTTAGTTTTTTCGGTGCTATAATCTTAATTTTATAACCTGAGTCATATGCAAAAAATGTTAACCCAAATTCATATTGGCCTTTTCTTCTTCTATTTTCTACATTGATTTTGTCTTTTATTTTTATCCTTTAATATTAGGTTTATTGAAGATTAAACTTTTTTTTTTGTTTACTTTCTATGAAAATAACCTAACCCCATGACTCAGGTGAATTTGTCATGCTAACTCAGATTGGCTCAGGGCTTTTACATCATTCTAATTTTATGTTGAGTTTTGTCCCCATTTGTTTTTTGGCTTTGGATCTATTTTTTAGATTGATTTTCTCTTTTCAATTTCATCCTTCAACATGGATTGATTAAGAATTGAGTTTTATTTTTTTTTCCAATGCGGTGATCCTAGTTTCATGGCTCGGGTTACGAGTATAAAATGTTAACCTGAACTTCTATAATTTTTTAATCTTTTTTTACACCATTTATTTTTCAATTTCACCCTTCAAAACCAAATTTATTAAAGATTCAACTTCTTTATTATTTTTTTATTTTTATTTATGTGAGGATAGTCTGACCTAATGACCCATGTCACGAGTTTGTCATGTTAATTCGGATTGATTTAAGGCTTTTACATCATTTTATTTTATTTCATTTTATGTGAAATTTCATTTTCATTCTTTTAATTGAATTTTTTTTTGCATTGGATTCTTTTTATTTTTTTTTTAATTTCATCTTTTAACATTGAATTGTTGAATATTAAGTTTTATATTTTTTTTTCTATACAATGATTTCGATCTAATGGCTCAGATCAAGAGTATGAAATGTTAACCTAAATTAATATTAATATATTTGCTCTTGCCGCCTTTTTTTTTTAATCATTTTATTAGTTCTAGTAGGGTCTATAACTTGAGTCACATGATTCTTTTAAGCTTTAAAATACATTAATAACACATGAATATTGTTTTTTAAGTTATAATTTAGGTGATTATTTTTTTTCTTTCTAAGTTTTAGGTTATTCTTGTTCGACCTCAATGTGATATGTTGCAATGAATACAAGGTAGTATTTCTTTCGTACTCACTTATTTATTTATCTGGGGGTATTGGTATGCTTTCAAGTTTTGATGGCATTATTTATCATTTTTATTCTAATACAAGCCTTTCAAAAAATTCATGTTATTCCAATTATAATTATATATTGAGTAAATTATGATCACAGTGTAATCCAATTAAAGCTGGAGATGACTGAAAAACGCCTGCCCTGGTTTTCTCTCATGTCCCCCTCCTAGCCTAGGTATTGGGGTTTTTCATAGCGAATCTATCCAGGTTATCTCTTCGTTTTTTTTACAAGTTTTTCCTCACAACTTGCGGGTTCTCATCGTAGGTGCTTTAGGTTCGTATTAGACAATTCTCTCATGGAGAAGAAGAAAAAAAAAATAGAAGGGAGGGTATTGTTAATTTGTTCAAGAAAACAAGTATTAGAATATAATAACAAATTTTAACAAAGAAAGAAATTCAGATGAAAAACTAAGATAAGTCATGGAAGGTAGAAAAAAATCGCTGGATAATTTTATAAAAATATTGTGTTAATATTAAAAATGAGAGTTTTTTAAATATATTACAAAACATATTTCCAATCTTTAAAACAAGTTAAAAAAAAAAAAGGGGGGCTATAGAAAAGAGGCAATGCAGTTGGATCTAAGAGGCCTAGCATCTAACCCATTAAAAAAAGACCCCGTGCATGGGCTTACAAAACATACCAAGCCTTCATGTCGTAACCCTTTTTTATTACACATACAAAAGGTCACTTACTAGATTGTTCTCTAAAATTCAACCACTATTATAATAACTAAAAAAATCATGTTGGGTTGTTATAAAAAAATATTTTTTAATTTACTTTTACTTAATAACACCATAAAAAACTATCTAAATAACTCCACAACACCAAAAATTTACTCCAAAAAAAAAAGATTTATTGAATCCCAAAACACAAATCCAAACTTGATTTTTCTTTCCAGCCATGTTTAGAAAAAAAAATAATTATTATCAAACTTCTCTCATCTAATAGAATCCTTTAACATAAAACTTGGCTGTTTTACTTATCAGAATCATGAAAATTGATAACTTTTTCTTTAGTTATTTTTTAATAACTTTTTTCTCAAACTCAATAACTGAAAAAAAAATTTTAGATCAAAATAAAATTTATTATTAATTTTGGGTGAACTATGTATTTTTTTCATGTTTTACATTTAGTTCTCTATTTGTTTTAATTTGGTATTTTTATTTTAATTTCAAACATAATTTGATCTAATTTGTCCATAAAAAGATTCAATTGAAAAAAAAAATTGAAAATTAAAAAAAAAAACCTCATATGCTTTATTGTTTATATAAATAATAAACAATGAAGAACCAAAAAAAAAACCCAAGTACTTTATTATTAACAAAAAAATTTTAAAAATCCCAAATGTTTTAGTTGTTTAGTCAATTATTATCATGGCATACAGACCGGAGTTGAGGTTAAAATGCAGTTGAAGGATTCGTCCAGACCAGGTTTGTTTGTAGCTTGGAACCTTTACCTTGAGAGTTCCGTGAACTAAATGTAATAGAAATATTTTACCCTCTGCAAGCAAGCGAGTTGAGTAGCAGATTGTCCTCCGCGCCACGTCGTTGACACATCATGAAGCAATTTGGAAAAATCTCCCCTCGATTTTTTTTATTTTTTTATTTTTTATTTTTTGTGTGTGTGTGTGTGTGTGAAGTTTCTCTGAAATTGCTGAAAACGACAAAAAATCAAATAAAGTCTGCTGATACGATTGAAGTCAGTCTCGAGGATCTTCTGGTGTTGTCTCTCTTAAAAAAAAAAAAAATTAACTTTGAAAGGCTGAAAGAAAATTAAAATATTTTTTAAAGTATTTTTTTATTTTAAAAAAATTATTTTTAATATTAGTATGTCAAAATCAAAATAATTTAAAAATATAAAAAAATTAATTTAAAATAAAAAATAATGAATATTATAGTACTATAAGTAGCATCATATACTTGATAATAACATTAGATTTTTGTTTTTTCTTTCTTCATTTTCAAACGAAGTCTGGTTTCCAGTCTCACACTTGAATGGACAAGTGAGATTTACTGGACTACGAAGACAGCTTTAACAAAACGTTTGGGTGTCTTTGCTGAAAATATTATGAATTCAGGGCTTTCTTATAGTGGATTCTGTCCAATCAAGCTACGTTTTGGATCGTTCTTTCTCACTTCAGCCGCCTCATTTTGGGCGATGACACCAGTAGCAAGAAAATATAAGGATGTACCTTTATGCTTATGCATTGGAAATTTGATTGTCTTCCTAATGACAGACACATCAGTAAGGCAAAGACCAAAGTAGAGTACAAAAGGGAATCTTGATGAAGAGAACCCCCTGCAGAAATTTTGGGTTCTGGGAATTGCAAAAACCATTGACTGTAGTCTCAATACGTGTTTACTCGAACCACAACTTATGATGAAGGTGATTGTTTATTGGTCCCTTCTCTTAACATTTCTTCCCTCCATCCTTTATTAACCTTAGCAATGAAGTCTTCAATTCTCTTCTCCAGATTATCATCATCAAGTTCTTCTGCAACATCTTGCCAGCCAATCACACCGGCACTCCCATTGTCGTAGTCGTCTTCATTACAACAATCAGAACAACTGTGTTTCTCACCATTGTCTTTGCCATTGTCATTGTCCTGATCCTTCTCATTGCTGTGATTCTCACTCTTACTCTTAACACATGTGTCTCCAGCAACTTCACATGAAGATTCAGCATTCCCATATTCTCACCTTTATTCTTTACATATGGATATTCACATAAAGACGGTTTAGGTAGCCAGAGTCCATCAACTTCATCTTTGGATGGCTTATAACTCCATAAAACGATGACCCAAATTAAGATGTTGAGCTACAAATGCAAAAACACAGCAGATGAAAAGTTCAGAACCGGAGAAGCGTTTTAGAACGGAGATACTGGTAACGCAACGAGCTTCATTTCCTTGTACAAAAATAGATAATACAACTAAGCAAATAAGTGCTTTTCTAAATAATTTGCAATGGGGTTTCCATTATATAGTTGCATGGGGTTATACGTGAGACCAACCGATGTGTGATTCTCGGAAATTGCTGTTTTTTGAATTGGTAGGGTATATGACACTTAATTTCACAGAAGTTTAGGTCATTATTTCTAGCGACCCAAATTTTCAATCACAAGGCAGAAACTTCCGCAGAGCTTCTTAGATTGTGGATGTATTTGGCTATACGGTTAAGCTATGTTTTTGAAAAATTTTGAATTATTTTTTTTATTTTAAATTAATTAATTTTAAAAGAAATAGATTTGTTACTCTCTGCCTTTTAAAAATTTTTCTGCTTTTTTAAAAAAAGAATTTCCCATAAATTTTCATGATCTCTTATAAAAATATTTTAAGTATCAAAGATTTTTTCTAAACATGGGTTACTTCATGATTCCCTTATACATATTTAGAATTTTTTTTAAGCATACTTTTCTGGGTTTTCTAGTTTATTACCTGGAGTTTTAACCCCTCTTTTTATATAAAAAAAATTCAATAAAATCATTATGATAACTGGATATTTTTACAAATATTTACAGATTAATACCACAAAGACTTAGAAGCTGCTGATAGATTCAAATAAAATAAATCTAAAAAACCTCTCAAAATAAACTTAAAACATTTCTCCAAAATAGACCCAAAAAACACTTATTGGGCTCGGGTTTGGTAACTCGAATTCAATGTACAGCTAGGGCTAAGAAGAGTGGGCTCTAACATGGTAGCCCGAGCTCAATGTTCAGTTCATATTTTTTTTTATATCTTATATTCACTATAATTGTTTCTTAACTCTTTGACGTGGAATAATTATAGTAAAAATTATTTTTATATTTTTTTTAAAAATCTATATTTACATGTATTGTTTTAAAAAAAATTATATAAAATATTAAAATCTCAAATATTTTATTTTCTTTAATTTTTCTGAGTTCATTCAGCTTGACCTCTAAAACCTAGCTACATGTTGGTCAACCCATGACTGAGCTCAATAACTATGCTAAAAACCAGTTACGTGCCGTATATGCGTGCGCTTCCAGGGAATTTAGAACTCTTTGGACGTTGCATCTGAAATGCTTGATCTCATTTGCATGCTGATGTTGATAGGGAGCTGACTTAAGTGGGATTACTGTACATTTATGGAAGACCCACTTGCAGTTTTGCAACCAGATAGGGGGGAGAGCATAAAAAAATCAACACTTCTGCCTTTCTTTGTTAGCTTTGCTTTGGTTTCTGGCATTGAAAATTGTTTATATATTGATCTGGAACTGCAAAAATACAGAGAGTTTTAAACAGCTGCGAAAAACCGAACCTGTATGATTACATGGAAAAATAATTAAAAATAAATACATTCAAAGCATAACGAGAAAAAAAATTATAAAAATAGTTGA
>Ga0325404_1008223_pt1 | contig 10764 bp, 5 predicted proteins | sample PopdelMetagenome_18_FD_205664 | JGI IMG/M metagenome (GOLD analysis project Ga0325404, IMG submission 205664) | Populus deltoides microbial communities from Bellville, Georgia, United States - Xylem-Control-R1 | ecosystem: Host-associated > Plants > Phyllosphere > Stem > Wood/Secondary xylem...
GCTTTTTCTTTAATAAATTATTATAAGTATCGATAATAAAAATTGATAAATTATATGTATAATTATTTTTCATTATCAAGTAAATTCTTTAAAGTTTATCCATCTTTTTGTTAATAATAATTATATTATGAGTTTTTGGTGTGGTTTAGGCCTGTAAGAGCATCTACACCGATGCTTTCAAGTCTCAATTGAAGCTCTTTAGCTAAAACTAGTTTATTTACCGCAACTTTTTTTTAATATATAAAAAAGATATTAAAAATATGAGGTTTTTTTTTAAATATTATTAAACCCGAATAAAAATATAAATTTTTAAATTTCTTAACTTGAATTTTTGTCTAGCATGAGTTTCCATTTAAACTATATAAAAATTAACTCGACGTGAATTGATTTATTTAATAGGTTTAAGGAAAATCTAAATGGTCGTTTTTTAATTTAAAAAATCAATGTTGAACAATGAAATAAAAAAAAGGCAAAAGGTAAAAAAAGATGTCATGCTAGGTAAACTTTTCAAACTCGTAATCCAGATTATGAGATCAGAAATACCTTACATGGAAAAGCGGTGAAACTCAATTCTCAACAAATCTAACATTAAATGATGAATCATCACTATTATTATTATAATTATTACCAATCTCATCGTTATTATTATTTTTTTGTTCTTATACGAGTATCCTCACACCCTTTTAAAGGGTAGAACTAGTCATGTTCGGGGTTCGTGGCTATCCCTCCCAATAAATGCGCTTCTTGGGGATCGAACTTGTGTTCTCACCCTTGCAGAGATATATCAGTGTTTTAATCGCTAGACCAACACTTCATTGGTTCTCATCGTTATTATTATCATTACTATTACTATTACTATCATTATAGTGTTATTATCATTATTATTATTATCATTGTTAATACTACTGTTATAATAATAATAATAATTACGACTACCATTAATATTATCATTATTTTTTATTCTTATCACTATTTTTATTATTGTTGTTATAATCACTACTGCTATTATTACCATTATTATTGTTGCTAATAATATTATTATTAGTATTGTTATCATTGTTACAATTATTAGCACTACCATCATCTTCATTACTATTATTACTACTATCGTTATTATTATCATTACTACCATAACTATTATTATAATTATAATTATACTATTGATATCATTATCACAATTATTGTTGTTGTTGTTATTGTTGTTGTTGTTGTTGTTGTTACATTTACCACTATTATCATTATCACCACCACCACCACCACCACCATTGCTATTTTAATAAACTATTATTATCACCACTATTATCACTATTATAATGGCAATTAGTAGTATTATAATTATCATTATTATTAGTGCAATCCTACTAATATTATCATTTATTACTATTATTATTATCACTATTACCATTACCATTACTATTAATAACATCATTACTATTACTATTATACTTTTTACTATTATTATTATAATCACAATTATTACTAGAATTATTATTGTCATAAAAAACTATTATTATTACTACAATTATTATCACTATTATTAGGATTATTATTGGTTTCATCATTACTATTACTTTTATTATTTTAATTATTATTATTATTATCAGTATCACCATTATCATCATCATCATCATCATATTAAACTATTATTATTACCACCATTATTAATATTATCATCACTATTAGTATTATTATTAACAATATTGTTAGTATCATTATTATTATTATTATTATTATTATTATTATTATTATTATAAAAATCATACACTTGATTTGAAGGATAAAATTAAAAACCATAAAAATTTTGACAAAAGAGCAAAGAAAACAAATAAGAAATTAAAAGAAGAAAGACCAAACTGAAATAAATATTATTACTATTGAAAAAAAATCATAAATTTGATTTTAAGGTTAAAATTAAAAATTATAAATTTTTTGACAAAAGAGCCAAAGAAAAAAAACAAAAAAAAAAAGTTGAAGGACCAAATCAATAAACATCATATACACATATTAGAATTGAAAGACTAAATTGAATACAAATAAAACTTTAACAAAAGAGAAAATGAATAAAATCAAAAATAAAAACTAAAAGGATTGATTCTGAAACACCAACACAAATCAATGACAAATTTAGTTTTTTGGAGATAGGAGAGAAAAATAAAGGGAAAAAAGGGAAAGAGTTACCGGTGATAAACTGACTTTTTTTAAATGACATGCGCCACCTATAAAGGAAAATGACATGATGGAGAACAAAATGATATGGCGAAAACATAATTTTTACCATAAAGGGACTCCACATGCACTCTCATTCCCAAAATGCACGGCGCCTCTCACTCACTGACGTGTGCAAGATAGCTTTTTCAACTAAAATAATAATAATAATATGGTAAATTATGTTATCACCCTTGACAAACCCAACAACTGCAAAAAAAAAAAAAAACCAAAACAAAAATACAAATATACCCCTATGATAATGACTTAAAATTTTGTAACTCCAAGGTTAAATTTGTAATTTTACAGTATATCAAAATATAAAATGCCTGAAAAGACCCTTAACCAGAGTTAAATGATTTTTTATTTTAAAGGTAAAAAAGTAATTTTATTGTGTATAAACATGATAAAAGACAATAAAATCTCTGAACAATTATTAAATGATAGATTGACCAAAGAAAAATATTATTTTACCCTTATAAAGACAACATTTTAATAGTTTTTTCAATGGTAAAATTATCATTTTACTATTATAATCCACAATAAACAAAGACGTTATTTATTTTAGATTTTCTTTTAACGTATTTTACCGGACCATTGTTGCTCTCTCTCTCTCTCTCTCTCTCTATATATATATATATATATATATATATATATATATTCAAGCTTTGTGAATAGTACAATACAATCAATTTACAGAATTCATAGTAATGGGAAAGGAGAAGATTATAGTGTTGCATGCGTGAAAATAAAAGAATGGAGGGCTAATAGAAGATTATAGTGTTGCATGCGTGAAAATAAAAGAATGGAGGGCTAATAAAAGGGCTTCTGTTTGGAGTGAATCATTGCACAATAAATCACTCACAAAAAAGCTAAACAAAATGCTTTTTTTGTTTACTCTCTCTTTGAATCTTCTCCATTTCATACTTCAATCAAGGTAAAAGTTATCAATTTGTTTTTGTGTCTCCATACAACTTTCGTTTTTTCATCTTGGTTGGGTGTGAAAATCCAGTCCAATAAAATGAGCCAAGTAATGGCTTTCTTTGTCTCAACCATCAAATTCTCCTTTGGGTCTCTCAACTAGTTCCTTTGGTGTTTTTGCTAGATCTACCACCGAGAAATCTATTTATGACTTCTCTGTGAAGGTTGTAATTATTTTGAGAAACTTTTTTATTGGTTTCTGTCCCCTAAGATTATAGTGTTTGTGGTTGTAAGATTTGAAGTTTTTTATTCATAATTGGCTATGAAGTGTAAAGTGTGAAATGACTTTCTATTTACTCAAATTCTACACATATTGACAAACAAAATGGAAGCATTGAAAAGCACATGAGAGATTCCTCTTGTTGATCTCATAATCTTCATTTATAGAATGTAATAACTCTTTATCTTTTTTTAGTGAATGATTTCGATGTCAAGATATTTTCTTTATGCTTTATTATATATTCCTATAAAGGAACTCCATATTGATTTTCTTTAAATCAGTTAAAGAAAGCTATTTTTTTTTATGAAGTTGAATTCATCATTCAATACTTTTTATTGGGTTTAGGGTTTGATTATGCTTATGGGTTAGAAATTTTAAAAGAGTTGTTGTATTTTTTTTATGATTATGACAATTGAGGTTTTGGATAGCTATTATAACATAGTATGTGTTTTTATTATTTAAGCACAATCCTCATGGAAATGTTTAGGAGTAGCCATTTTTTCTATGAATTTTAGCTGCATCTTGTAAGATTATCATAGATTATATTTGTGTATCATAGACGAAGTCTTCAAAGTTTGAATGTTTGTAAGATTGGTTCATAGTATTTGAGATAAACAACTTATATAAGGTTCTCACTTCTCTAATAGAACTAGAATTTTCATAGAAAGTAAATTGGTTTATAGTTTATAATGATCATATACTCATCTCAGTGGAAAGCATGGTTGATGCTAGTAAAATTAGTGGTAAAGTTGGTAGTTATATGGAGTTGCAAAGAGGTGATGAGTAGGGAAAGAGATCTATAGCCTCTATTGAGGACCAGATCATATGCAAGGAAATGACCATCTATAAAAATGTGTGACAAGTGAATGCTTTTAATATTTGTTGAATTTTCTTTTTAATGAATGATGGTTTAATGATTGAAACCAGTTTTGATAGTAATGAAATCAATGATTTATTCTTAGTAAACTCAACTAAACTTATAAAAAACCTGTTGTCAGGGATATGATATATATATATATATATATATATATATATATATATATATATATATATATATAGTAAGGTGGATTAGGATCTGAGGTCTCTTTTCCCACTATGATTAGGAAGAATATATCTATTTTCCCTTGTATCCTAGCCATAACATATCATTTCAAAGTAAAAGTAGTAATTATATTTTTAGTTTTTATAAACTATTTTAATTATAAACTTGAATTTGGTGTAATTGATTACATAGCATACCTACTCATCCGTGGTACTAACAGGTTACATGGTAAAATTATGAGCTGCTTCTTCTAGGCTATTTAAATTTTTAAGGATATGTCAGTTTTAGTGGTATGAAGTTGAGGATTAATTTCTAGATAAAAGCTTTCAAGTGAAAAATACTGGAAATTAAATGAAAAAAAATGTAATTATGCACATTAGATTGTAAATGGACTTTTTGAGTCTCATTGTTCTCTAACTCTCTTAAATTAGTGTCTTGTAGAAGTTTATAATAAGCATGCTCACAAATCTTGGTAGCATGACATTGGATCACATTCATAACACTCTCAAGGTGAGAATGGTTTGGATTCTTAAACATATCTCATTACTTTGATTGGATATTTTTAAATTAAATCACTTAAAACATCATGTTGGTCTAGATGTTTTGCATAGTGGATCTCCCTTACGACAAGTTAGTCTAATAGTTGCAATGTTTTGTTTTTATCAAGTTTAGTTTCCGAAGAGAAGTTAAAACTAAGAAATAAGGATGTAAAAGTTGGCATTCTTGTAATTCACCAATCAACTCATGAAATAATAAACACTTTTATTCTTGTTTCATTATAGTTTTAGTGTTCAAATGTAAAAGGACCAAGAATTTAAGGTGATAAAAGACTCCTTATCATTATTGTGCATAGTTCTTTAACCAGACCATATACTAAGTGTCATAGCCATCTTTTTATCTACAATTCTTCAAATATATAATTGCTTAGTATATCATTAATACCTCTAAGATAAGGAATGTTATTTTTTAAATGAAACTTAAATTCATTAAGATAGAAGATAAAGGTGACTTAGCACTTGATAGTCATATTTTTTATGAGGATGTTAGATTTTTATACAATTATCATAGCATGTTAGAGTTCATGAGAGTTTATCAGACTTTCTTTTCAATATTAAGTGCACATTTTATATTAACATATTTCTATGTTCTATATAATTTGAGCCTTAATTGTTCTTCTAAAATATAAAAAAACCTAAAATGCATATGGCCTGTTGATCTTACTCTTAATGATTCTTTTATTGACATGGTTCTTTTACCCAGTGGTGGTGTAATGGGAACTTCAGGCACTTTGGTATTAAGAATATGTTTGTTTTTATGTTTTAAAAATGTTTTTGATTTTTTTTTGTTTTTCCTTTTACTTCAAATTAATTTTTTTGGTGTTTTTATATCGTTTTGATGTGCCGATATAAAAAATAAATTAAAAAATATTATCTTAATGCATTTCTAAGCGAAAAACACTTTAAAAAACAACCGATAGATAGAACGACAACAAACAAGTAAGTTAAAAAAAAAAGTTAATAGTAACATGTTTTTATGTTGGATCGATCTTAGAGGATTACGAAGAATATAAAATGAAAATGAAAGGTAAGAAGATGAGAATTTATGGAAAAACAATGTTTTAAAGAAAGAGAAAGCAAAAGCAAAATATGGCATGGCAAAAACATAACAAGACAAGATTGATATTATGAAAGAAGAATTTTTATTGAAAAAACAACAAGATAAAAAGAGAATAATGTTGATAGATACGACAAGCATGCCTTAGCTGAATATTATAAGAGACGTCAGATAGAGATATTAACTAAACGATGTATTAGTAGTTTTAATTAGTATGCATTATTTAAATTTTAATTATTTCTTTAAGTGTATGCATGTCCTTTTAAAAAAACGTTATACTATAATAAAAAATAATAATTTTCAAAAATGGATCACTAAATAATTAGAATTTTTTAACATAATTTGAAATAAATTAACAACTTGAAATAACATACACTTGATTTTTCATAATTTTTATTTTACAGAGCATAAATGTGATCATAATTTTTAGAGGGCTAGCTAAAATGACTTTCTAGCTATTTTAACTGAAATCCAGCTAAAAAATAGTCGGTGACAATGTTGATGCTTTAAGTATTGTTACAAGACCCATCTCGGTTCATAATTTGAATTAAGTTTTGAGATCATAAATTAGATGGGTTAATCCATGGATTGATGGATTAACCTTAATTTATTGGTTTTTTTTATTAATGAAACAATGTTAATTTAGATTAAAAAAAAACTGAAACAATATTGTTTTAAATAAAAATTAAAAAAGTCAATTAGACTTCACCTATATTTTTTTGATCGAGTCACTCAAATTATGGATTGACCTGCTAGGCTACTAGAGTTTGACCGGATCAACTCTTTAAGCTATTCAAAATCAAACCTGACTTAGATTAGATCACTAATTGGGGAGTCATTAGATCAAACCACCAAGTTGAGTTTGATAAGTATGTTTATAAGAGTAATTAAAACATTTTTCTTTTTTCATTTCTGGTTTTCTTTTTATAATGAAGAACCATAAAACATGTCCATTTCTTTAAGTTTTAGAATATTTTTCTAACTTAAGAAAATTGGAAAATGTATTCAAACTATATTGTTTTTTGGTTGGAGAAAAATGGCAAAATAAAAATTGTCTTCAAATTAAATATATTTTCCATAATATTCTTTACATTTTATCATACACAAAAATATTTTTTCTCATATTAAAAGTATTGGTTATTATTTATTTATTATTTCTTCTCATGTAGTTGAATTTCCAACCAACATACACAAACAAGAACTTCTGTGTGGTAGGAACAAAACTACCTATGATAAGCAATACAACTTGGAGAAGCTGTATCATGGATGTTGCCTTTGATTCACACAATTTCTTTTTCCTTATATATCCAAGCATTTCTCGATTATTTAATCATGCTTGAAGATTAATCCAATCTAGCTAATTTATCTTCTTTTACAAATCTTTGATTATCACTAATAATAATACTAATAAAAAAACCCTTTTGTATTTATATATATAAAAAACAAGTTTAACAAAAATATAACTCTTTTCTCCATAATTTTATTTATTATTTTTCCTGTAAATATCTATTTTTATTTGTATAACAAAATAAAAAAGTTCAAGAACAAAATTATTAAAGTTAACCAAAATTATAGCCAGAATCATTACGTGTTTAACACCTAAATGGTTCAATCCAAGGCATTGTTTTCAATATATATATACATATTTTAAAAAAAATTAATGAATATTTTAAACTGGGATATACCTGGTTAATTCTCATCCAGTTTAATTTAAACTAATAATCAAGCAAGTATATTACGAAATTTGACCTGCCGGATCAAGTTTAATTAACACCGTCAAGACATTTTACACGGTGGCTCATGGGCAGCTAACTAGCTATGAGTGTACCAAAACTACATTTCCTGCTCCAGCTGGCAATTAGGTGAGAGTGGATATACTTATGAAGAGACAGGAATTTCGAATACCGCGTTGGTGATGTCAATTTCGTGCGAGGAAGGAACAACGAATTTCTTCTTTGCTTCCTGTAAAAGACACAAAACAAATAGATCAAAGAAAAACTAATTATTCTTATTATCCAAAAAAAGGAAAAAAATTATTCTTTGGTACGAAGCTGGTAGAATACTTGCTACATGCTATTATTATTTTCCTCACTTTACTCCATTTTCACATTTGATTCTTTTTATTCCTTTTTCCCGATGTAATATTTATAAGATATTATTTTTACCGAGCCTTCATTTAAGAAAATAATATAAATTATATTTTAAAATTCTATTTAATAATTTAAGTTTAAAAGACTTTTAGACATAATATTAGAGTCTTGTTAATCAACCGATTATAAATTCAAACCTCACCACCTTAATTCTATTTGATAAAAAATAAATATAAGTTCGAACCTCACCATTTTAATTTTATTTGATAAAAAAATAAATACAATGTAATGCAGAGTAGATCCAAAAACTACTTCTCATTGGCTATAAATAAATAAGCTCATTCTTTGGAAAACTAGGACAGGAGATGATTGCTAGGGCTAATTAAATCTTTCACTTTTCTCCTCTCTTCCTGGCTTCTTGTAACTACAACACCTTTGAGTAACCATTAACTCTCCTACAATATATGTGTGCGTTGTGATCAGGCCAGGGCGGGTCTAAGCCTATATGGATACAAAATCCTTGCCCAAGCCTGCGTGCTAGCAGTTGAGTCTGGGTTTACCTGTCAGGCTGCCTAGTCCAAATGCATTTATTTACTTTGTTCAAATCAAAATTAAAAAAAAAAAATACTAAGATATATGATGTTTCTCATATGTGATTCACTATTCATAAATAAATAAGGTAACATTTCCTTTTTTTAATTTTGGCATTTTTTCATTTAATTTTATCCTTTTACTTTTTATTATTTTTTTATTTAGTCCTTTTGGACTTAATTCCAATAAATAAAGTGAAAAGGTTGTCATTAAAAGACAAAAATAAAAACACGAGGACCACAATGTAAAGCGTGAAGAGAATTCATGATCATTCCCCAATTATTGATGTTTTCTTTGTCCAAATATTCTTTTTCTTTATTTTTCTATTCTCTATTGAGAGAAAAGAAAGAAAGTTGATGGAAAACAAGAGAAGAGAGAAAAAGTTATTGATTGTCAAGATTTTAATGGTAAAAAAAACAACAATCTTGGTATCAATGAGATCCTTTCAACGAGAGAAGTTTGATGGTGATATTTTTAAAATTTATCTTGTCGAAAAAAATAAATTGAGGTTTGGGGAGTTTTATGATTTTAGATTGGTTTTTCTATTTATATATGACTTTTTATTATTTTAAAGCCACAAATTAGCTTACTGATGTTTATAGAGTATTTATATGTATTTTTTAGATAAAAATAGGTTTTTTTGGTACTAAAGTTGAATAACTAGCTTTCCAAGGAGTTTCTAGCAACTTAAAGTGGACCGAACTAGGGAGCTGGAAGACACATGGTTTGCTATCAGACGACACATTGTTCACTTTGTTTTTTTATTCAAAAACATAAGGGGAGATACATTAGAAAAACAAAAATACATATAAACAAGGCCAAATGCATGAGTTTGGCCTTCTTTTGTTTAGGGCAAGAGATGGATCTAACTCTTTTCTTCTTCTTTTTTTTTATTTTTCTTTTGCAATCTAAAAAAATCATTTAAAATGATAATTCTCTCCCCCTTCAATTATGACATGGTTTAAATAATATTACAGGTTTTCATTAGAATGTTATCAAATGTTTTTCAATTATTATGTATCTAATATCACTTAAACTCAATATAATATTTTTAAATATATTTTTAGCATGATTCTATTATATTTATTAATGTTTTAGCCTTCAATCGCATACGAAATAAGGACACATTGTTTTGATAAATATTTTAAACTTACTTTGACAACAATTAAATATTTTTTGTTTAATGGTGACTCTAGTTAAAAAATACTTTTACTAAAATAATCAAGAGATATGTTAATAATAAAATTGACTTTAGATTTGAGAAATACATGTTTCTACTTATGTCAAATAGCTTAGATTTTTAACAAGTCTTTATTTTAAATATTGCTCTTTTTTATTAGAAAAGTGTGTTCCTAATAATAAAAAAAACAATGTTATTGCTTTTAAGAATATTAAATATTTTTTATAATGATATTATCGATTTTTTTTTATGAATAATTATGTATTAGCACGATATATGAGATTTTGATAATAATTTGTTTAGTAATATTGAATGAGAATAAAAATAAAAATATTTATATTTATTCTAATTCTTTTTATTTTTTAGGAAATGAAAAAAATAGTGAAGAAAATATATTTACAAGAAAAGGAGGAATTATAGTAGATTTTTCTTTTCAATACAGATTAAATTATTTATTTTCTAACAATAATTAATTTTAAAATTTTATAATTAAATTAAAAAAATTAAAGAGTTACCCACAACATGAAATCAGATATCTTAATATTTATCATCATCTCAACTTTTTTATTCAGTTATTAATTTAAATAAAAAAATTATTATTAAGCACATATAATCCTCGCTTTATTTTATTGAACACATGTGTCAACTTTTTAATTTGCAATTAAATTTTTTTTTGTGGTAAAAAATAAACATTAGTAATTAACGTCTACTTCTTTTTTTCTAATGGAAAAAAAATTATTTCATCATGCAGCATGGCATAGAAAATCAAGCTAGTGTAGTTTCAATCATATTAGTTTATAACAATTATCTCACCAAAATAAAATAAAAAACTATATAATAA
>Ga0325404_1008225_pt1 | contig 10763 bp, 5 predicted proteins | sample PopdelMetagenome_18_FD_205664 | JGI IMG/M metagenome (GOLD analysis project Ga0325404, IMG submission 205664) | Populus deltoides microbial communities from Bellville, Georgia, United States - Xylem-Control-R1 | ecosystem: Host-associated > Plants > Phyllosphere > Stem > Wood/Secondary xylem...
CATGCAATAGGAAAAAAAAAGTTTATCAAGGTCAACAAGTATGAAGTCAGATTGATCCTACATATGGAGGAGTTGAGAAATATTTAAGTTGAGAAGTTCTCAATCAATTTGATTGAATAGTGGAAATTTGTAATCCATGTTACAAATTTTCTACCAAAACTAAAGTGATGACTTGAGTTCATAAGGAATTAGAAACTTAATGGGACTAGAAAAATATTACCTGAGGTGTGGACAAAATTTCTGCATCATGCTTGTGGAGTCTAGAATGCAGAAGAACAAAGTAAACTTTCCAGAAGTAACTCTCAGTCATATGGCAAGGGCAAAGTTCAATTCTGAGAGCAGCTAGTCTGGGAGCAAATCGTTCAATAGCCAGAGCATGCTTTCGTTGAGTATCAGACAAGTCAAAATCTAAAAGAAGGTGAAAAAAGAAGACTATATTATAGATGTTCATGTAGCATAAATCACATAAGCAGAGATCAAGCAGACTATCACTAAATAAATATAAATCAAGTATATTATAGATGTGCATGTAGCATAAATCACATAAGCAGAGATCAAGCAGACTATCACTAAATAAATATAAATCAAGTATAAACACATCAAAAGTAACAATTAAGCACACTTAAAGGGACAAGATGGAACTTAGCCACCAAGTTATGATTGAAACATGTAAAAAACCATTCTAAATTAATTTGAGGCAATTGAACCACATATTCAATGTACGTGATCATATTCGAACAGCAGAATTCTTACTACAGAACCACTAATTCTGAGTCGTGCAATGTTTTGATATGATTCAAATTACAGACAATGCTAAAAAAGATGATAACAAAGCACTGCTTGCTTCGACATTCCATACAGCACAATCAAATACACAACCAGGCCCATTTATTAACAAATTTTCCACATACAATTCAAATTACAGATACTGCTACCAAGCACTGCATGCTTCGAAGTTCCATACGGCAGAATTGAACACACAACCAAGCCCATTTGTTAGCTAATTCTCCACTTACCAAACAAATTTCATTACTTGTTTTCGTGCACGAATCGAATCCACACAAAAAGATATAACCCATCTGTTCCATGCCCGAACTTTCAATTAGAACCCTCTCTTAGTGCCAAGAACCTACTTCTTACTGAGGCAATAATACATGTGCAATGCCACCTCTAATGAGAACCCAATCTAAGTCCATAGGGCATCACCATTTGCAGCACATTTAGCACAAGAGTATAGCATTATGCAAAGAGAGATATAATCCAATTAACAACTAGTAATGCTCCAATAATTAATCACAAAAACACAAAACAAATAAAATAAAAAAATAAAAAAATTTAAATAAAAAAACACTGAAACCCACCATCTAAGTCCTCTTCTTCATCAAGAGGAAAATCCAACCAAGTTTCTGGATGCATAGCGATATTCCTCGCAAATGCCAAAACCTCATCGGTAATCCCTACCGCTCCTTCTAGCTCCCAATCGTCATCATCACCATCCTCGCCTCCAAAATCCTCCGTCTCCAATTCCTCCAAATTCTCTCCTCCAAGATTTTCTCTCCCATTTTCCTCCGATCCAAACGGAAAATAATTGGACGCCATTTTCGACATGTTCCTAAACCTTCCTCCGATCTCTGAAAAATCGTGCCCGATCCTCGAGTCAGACGGCTCTCTTTCCTCGCAAGATGATGCGGATCGATCGGAGGGCTGTGATTGGTCCAAATTAGAGACTGACTGATCCGGTGGAGGCGCGAGAAAAGAGGCAACACCCCAAAGTTGACGCGTTAGGGTTTGCTTCAATTCTGTAAGATCCTCCTTGACGCCTCTACGCTCTTCTTCTTCTTCCTCGACCTCTGATTCCTGTACTTGCACTTCGTTGTTGATTCCATTTTCTCTTCGTCTTTCTTCTTCATTACGCTCTACTGGTGAGGAGTTGTTAGGAGTTTTAGATGCGACATCGTTTTCAGAATGGTCGTCTTCATCGTCGAGTCTAAGGGATGTAGCGATAGAGCGAGCCAGCCATGACATGGCTTTGGTTTGGGGAGGAGGGGAGAGGGGAGAGGGGTGAGAAAGTGATTGGTGGAAAGGTAAGGGGTCGTTTTAAAATTAAAAGTTTGGTTGGGGGGAATCTATTGCTTCAATCGTTCTCTCTTACATCCAAATAGATTTTCCCACGATGGAAGGGAATTTCCTTTATTTCGTCGTAAGAAAAGTGGAGTTTTTTTTTTTGTTTTTCAAAATAACACATAAAACATGTGTTTTCAAAACAAGATTCACTTTTAATTAGTTAGCATAAGAGATAATAAGTAGTATTTATTTATTTTTTAAATTTAAAATAGCTTTTAAAAAAATTATTAAAACTGTCCCTCTATATTTCTATATTTTAAGAAGTTTTGGGTATTAATATGTTATTTTTTTAATATTTTATTTTTATTATGCTACTTTGAAGATAAAAACTCAAGAAAAATAGACCTTATATGTTGACTATTAAAATTAATTTTATGCCTCGGGTAGTGAATGAGGTTGGAAACATTTAATTTATATTAAAAAGTCCAACTAGCCGGAATTCTTTTTTTAAAAAAGAATTAATTGAAATGAGTTGAATCAAAGGAATTAAATAGATGAATTCTATTTGGTTTTATTTTTGTTGGAACAAGATAAGTTTAAATTAATTGATTATGAATAATTTTGGTTTTTTTTGTTTGATTTCTTGGTTTTTTTTATTTTTACAATTTAAAATCAAAACCAAACCAAACCAATTCTTTTTTTAAAAAAATCTAACTATTTCTTCTCAGTTTGATTTCTCAATCAACATTTTAAATTAATTTTGGGTTAATTTTTATAGATATTTTTATAAGAATATATCGGGTCAATATTTTGGCTTCAAAAAGTCAATTTGTAAAAATATCATGTATACTTCAATTATTCTATGCTCACCTCTATCCATGCCTTCAGGGTGTTACTTCAGATTTTAAGCAAACCTCTTGTTACTTATATTATTACTGCTACCAGCAATAATTAAATTTGGTTTGTTTTTATGTTTTAAAAATTTATTATTTTTATTTAATTTATTTTTAATATTTTCAAATCATTTTAATTTATTGATATAAAAAAATATTTTTTAAAAATTAATAAAAAAATTATATATATATTAATAAAAAAATATTTTAAAAAATAATTATACATTAATCATCCTCTAATCGCAGTGAAGCAAGAAAGAGATCAATCATATTCTCTTAAATTTTGATTTTTTTGTTAAAAAATATTTTTTTTATTTTTAAATTATTTTAATATATTAATATTAAAAAATTATAAAAATAAAAAAATATTATTTTAATACATTTTTAAATTAAAAAAACTTTAAACCATAACTTCTAATACAATCTCAATCATACACTTCACGGGCACAGTCGAGTGGTTAGATCTGATCCACCATGCAATCAATGCATGGTGGCTTGATTTTGTCCTGTATGTATTGGATATAATATAATGTTCATGAAGCCAAAACTTGGGCAGGCTACAATCGGTCCTCGTGGTCACATGCTGGGCTTACTGACTTATCTGGGATACTTTGTATGGCTTATACCACTGCCTGGGTCATGGATGGTACGAAGGGGCCTGAGCCTAAGAAAACAAGAATACATGCGACAATTTAAAGGTCACACACCCGCCCCCTCTGTGTTGTCACAAGATAAAAGATAAAAGAAGTGTTTTTAATTTTGCAGTGATTATATTTTATTTAGAAATATATTTTTTATTTTTTAAAAAATTATTTTTTATATTATCACATTAAAACGATTTAAAAATATAAAAGTATATAAAATTTTAAATTTTTAAAAAACATGATTTTAACCGTGTTTTCAAGCATTGTTAAAGAAGAGATTCCAACCCGGCTCAAAATCATGAGTTTATTAAATCAACCCATGATCTATTATTTATTAAAAATAATTTTTTTTAATAAAAAAAAGCATACTTTGAAGACCAAAATTCATCTACAATAGGTGTGGACAGGTAATCTGAACTTGCCTACTCCTGTTTATCGCGGCAAAGGATAACATTTAAGTTCAGTACGCAAGGTGTTGACCACAAGCTCTATATGTACGTTGTCATTGTGTTTGCTAGCAGACAGGCTAGAGGGTTTGAGATTTATTGTGTAAAACAATATATCTTTTCTCACATTTTCTGGTGTGAAGCTTAAATATAATAATTATCGTCCACCTAGAAAGAGTTAAGACTCCAACTAAACTCGAGACACAAAACAACTAATCCTCATGGGATCATGCTCTTGTTTGTCAATGATACAGTTTAATGCTCACACCTACATATCGACAATTAGGTCAAGACAAGAAAACAACGAAGCTTCCTTGCATTTCTTGATCATTGATGGGCTACGCCACATTGAGATATCAAGAACATGGCCACGAAGGATCTTACAAAACGATACTCCTATGCCTTCGAAGTCTGAACCAAATGATTGAATGAATAATGTTAGCTGAAGTTGGTCACAGTTCGCTGATCTAGAACCTAGCTAGTACGAGCTGATAAGTTTCATTTCGAATAGGTTTTCTTCCTATATAGTATCGCTTCTTTAGCAACATCGTTTCAATAAATAAAAAAAATGGATTAATGCACCAACTTGCAGGTTGTCCTGCACCCAGCGCCTTGCCATGCACAGAGCTTTTAGGCTGGTTTTGAGTACAAGTTGAGCAATGACCTGCAATACTCTGTATAGGTTATACAGGATGCATGATTCGATCGGGTATGGTGGTGGAAGTTAGGAACTTGGCCTAAAGATGTCCGCAATCAATTTCTTTTTATAAAAAATGCGAAGTCGACTGTTGTTGTTATGCTGTCGCTGTTTAGTATTCTCAATTATGGAATTCCAAAGACTGACTAAATCTCATTGTTCTACACATTAATGTCCGGACAATATTGATTTTCACTGGTTATTAGTTATTGTTTTTTAAAGTAATTTTTTTTAATATATATATATATATAAAGCACATCATTGCCTGCTCTGCTTTTTAGGTTACAAGATTTTGTAGCGATTTTTTTCCACTCATTTTTAATTTGTGCATTTTTTTTTGGGCCAAGGTGGGTGTCCGTGTGCATGCATTCGTGACAACAAAAGTGGAATCCAATGCCCCCTAGAATCTTCTTTCTCAGCTCTCACTTATCCACATCTTGGCAGGAAACTGTACTTCAAGGCAGGCAATTTGGCAGATGTTGCGCGCTTTGATATTTCCTTGAAATTTTGGTGACTCCTGGACTAGGCTTTGCCCAGATGATCCAAAACCTGCATGCATTTTGCTCCACCCTCTCTCTAATTCCATTGAAATCCACCAATATCAGATGTAAAAATACGTTGCTCGATGAACAGCAACATCGACTTCAGCAACCGTATGACAGTTTTACTTAGCAAAACCCAAATTTAAGTTCCAACAATACTTCATGTGCCCATTCCCATCAAGCAATGTACAGAAATGGAAGGGAAAAAGGCATCGAGTCAATCAAGAAATTAACTGGTACTCCTCTGCTATTACTATTCTTGAACAGAACTCAAATGCGTGCGCATGCACACAGGCAGGCTTTAATTTAATTGCAGTGAGGAACTGACATCAAATTAATGTCTACGGGTTAAGCTTTTCCAACATACAAACACAGCTACAAACTAACAAAGGTAAAGACTTTCAAGAAAAAATACAGGTCGGAGACCATGATTCAGGTGTTTACTTCCACGATTCATGAGCTTACTCGGAAAGCAGAATGCTCACAAACTCTGCAATGCCTGAGTCACAGAAAACCATCAATTTAAACTGCAGAGAAAAATGCACTTAACCCTTTGCAAAAACGCCATAGAACCCTTAAAACTAAGGGCGGAAAATATGGGGATCAGTGGGACGTTGAAAATTAGCTTCAACTGCAAGAGAGAGATGCCAGGGCCCATCTATATCCGTTCCCCGTACCGCCCCACTTAACCCCTGCAAAAACTCCATTACAGAGACCGAGTTCACAGTATTGCTATCTTGACTATGGGGATACAATGGACAAGCAAGAGATCAGATCGGCGGCGGTTTGGCAAAAAAAGAACAGCCAAGTTAACAACAACATAACCTCTTTGGCTATTATTAGATAATTTTGGTAAACCACCAGATCATAGACAGTGGATCAATAACTAAACAAGAAGCAATTAGCCTAAATCCACACTATGATGCTTCTTTCATGTAAAATCAATACAGTGTATCAATGATCTTTGATATATACAAGCGAGAGAAAAGAATACCTTAAAGTAACCCCATTTTGCATCATCTAATCCCGCGAGCTCAAGCCCCTTTCCATCTTGTGACAGTGGAAACGGATGGTATATATCACCAAATTCTCATAGTTCTTCACTGTATTGTTCTCGTAAGCTTACACTCTGAAATGACAATGGTTGATGTGTAATTTAGACTACACAATTTCAATAGTTCAACCGACTGCTGCTTCAACTCAGGATTGCAACCGCTCTGTATTACAAGTAGTAGTTTGGCTGCCAAACCCGCCTCCACAGCGAGTGCAGTGCATTCTTCTGGTGCGAGCATGCAAACAGCCCATAATATTGACAATGCAAGCTGCATGCAAGCCTCCGAAACCCTCATCAACAACTTGACCACATTCGGTATTGTGCTGGCACAACCCTTCAGAGCCAATCTTCCCTCGGGAATACTTGAAAGAACCTCCAGAATATAAAGTGCTAATTCCAAGCACTCACTATTCAAACTTGGCAAAAGCTCCACCAATGGAGGAACTGTCCCAATGCTCACAACTGAGCCCCTAACTGATTCATGTGAACAAATACTCTTTAACAAACCAAGTCCAGCCAATAACCCATTTGGGTGCCTTTTGTCTTTCACCAACCTCAACAGACCAACTAAAAGACTCAGGCTTGACAAGTTTTCATTCTCAAAATCACTCCCTTCCATCAACATTTCCATTAATCGGGTGACATTGATCTTGGTCTCGATAGAACCCTCATTCAACATATCCACCATTAAAGAAATCTTCGCAGGTTGCCTCAAATTCGACTTGGATGCAAAATCAATATCCAAATTCACGAGAATTCCAACTGCTTCGGACCCAACGGCATGAGTGGTAAAGGGGCCCAATAAAGAAGACACCAAGGCAGTCCCACCATTATCCAGCACAGCCTTCCGTGCCGTAGAATGTGCGGCAACAACCTGCCTCAGTTCCTTCAAAGTTTGCACTCTAGCTTGACCCTTAACTTTCTTCAGATTTTCCAGAAGCTCAATAGCCCTTCCTTGCACATCCTCTGATCTCTTCTTCATAACCAAGAACTTCTGCGAGAACCAGCTATAAATCAGATGCTGCATAGTCCTGTTCGGCGTCACCGTATCATCCCAGAGCTCTTGCATTGTAGTGGGGCACGTGCAATGACCTAGAGAGAACCATTTGAGAATGTTGGATCTCTCGTAAGTCTGTCCTGTGCAAAGCGTCACCGGGTCTTCCATTGGGTCCAGAGAAATTGGACATATAAACACTGACGGTACTTCTATTGATTCAAGCTCTTCAATCATCTTCTTCAGATCCAATTTCTCCGCCACACCAGCACTAACTAAAACACCACCGCCAACACCGTCCAAAACGCCATCCTTAACGGCGGTTTCTAGATCTAGAACTTGCCCTCCAACGCCCACATCTAGCTTTACATTTCTATAGCTATTTGGCTTATACATCGGCATTTTTAGCAAAGAAAAACACTACCCACAATCCAACAAGAAGAGAAGATAAATCCAATCCAACAAAAGGCCCTAAGATGTCAAAGGAGAAGGCAAGGACTAATTAAAACATTAAGACCCATCACGTCCACGAGACAAGAAACGTGTGGGGAAGAAAAGGAGAAAAGGGATATATGGCATAAGGCATCTCTCTTTATCTCTTTCTATCTCTCATTGACATACACAAGGAAGAGTGACTATCAAAGGGGACAAATTTTCAACATTGTATGCTTTACCTTTGCCCTTTATCTGATCTCTTTCTCTAGTTAATACAGTCAAAGAAACATTCTTCCTCGTCATCATCAAGGACATGATGAACATATTATCTTCTTCTCTAACACTCAAGCTTTCTCACTCAACTCACTGAGAACCTCCCCTTGAAGCTGAAAAGCAAAAAAAAAAAAAAGCGAAAACTTCAACAGCCCATCAAGTACCTGAAGAGCTCAACAGAAAGTGAGTGTTGAAAAGCGAAATTATAACACTAAAGACATGGAAGAATGGGAAAACCAGGAACCATACCTAACTACAGTGTAGCGATACAGGGTAGAAGAGCGTGGAGATGTGAAGGAGAAATGTAAATAAATAAAAAAGAAGTGAAAGGGTAGAGTAGTAGCATATATCTTGAGCAGACAGTCTTCTCTAGTCTGTGATGCTGCTGCTGCTGTGTAGGGCAGGTAACAAGAGTATGAAATTATCAAGCACCCTTGAAATTTTCGCCAATGTGGGTCACCACTCACTCAAAAATCGAAGCTCGAAAGTAGTAAATTCGAACACATACAGTGTACATACAATCCACTTTACTATTTGAAAAGGGATTCGTATTGCTAGATTAATATGAAATTCACGAGTCATTAGATAAATTTTTAATGTTACGATAATATATTTTATAGCTTGGCGTCTGTTTATCTAACGTTATTTGCTGTGTTTTAAGTTAAAAAAACATTATTTTTTATCTTTTTTTAACTTTAAATATAGATAAATATAAATAGACGAATTTTTAATTTGAGATTTGATTTGAATTAAAATTTATATAGTCAGTAATCTTGGTTTTGTGCATGTTTGGTACGGGGCGACAGCTTTTTCATTTTAAAATATTTTTAATTTTTTAAAAAATATTAAATTAATTTTTTTAATTTTTTATGATTTTAATATATATAATTTTATATATTTTTAATAAAACATATCATGTATGGTACTACTAAATACTTGCTTCATATATCAATCTTTTAATAAATATTTTGTATTGTGATGCAAATTATTTTTAAAAATATATATATTAAAATATTTATTTGCTATCATTATTATTTACATTGACAAGTTAAAATTATATATAAAAAATAATTTAATATTTTTTATGTAAAACTCATTTTTAAAATAAATAATTAAGCTAACACTGATGTAACCCGGGTTTAATAAGATTTTTTAGACAATTCTTGAAATTGCGGTCCCACCCTTGTTTGGATGCATCAGCAAACTAATCCGTACTGGCAGTCATGAGTCATGTGCCCTTCAAGTTGAGGCGCGTATCCTACAGCCGCTCCGCTTTTAAGTTTCTAGCTCCAACAGAGAAAATGGGATTAAAAATTTTGTCACGCCCAGTAATAATGAGACATTGAATATTTTTATGTTAAATTGTTTTTTTATTATTTTTTAATCTGAAATTTGTAAAATCATTATTATTTAAATATACCCTTTTTATACCATATCAACAACCACACGTCACACCAAGACTTGTCGTGAGCAGTATTTTTTTATATCAGATAAAATATTTTTACTTTATGCTATACATCATTATTATTTAATTATATCCTCTATTATTAAAAACAATATTTGAAAGGGGAAAAAGAAGAGCAGTCAAATCCACGAGACAAGAAACGTGTGGGGAGAGGAAAAAGAGAAAGGGCATAAAGATAGGGTCTGTTGGTCAAAACAGTAAGTCTATCCCATCATGATCACATCAGCTATATAATCTTCGACTCTAATTCCAAAGCGGAGAGTGAAATAACTTCTTTTCAAGCTCAAAGAAAAAGTGTGAAATCATCAACTACCTAAAGAACAATCAAAACCGATTCAAAAAGAAAAGAACGGTAACCCCACAGCTCAAATTCACCTCGCGTTAATATGAGGCTTTGGTGTTACGTTAAAGGCTGTGTTTTCGAGAATATATATATATATGGTGCATCGAAATCATAAAAAGATTTAAAAATATATATTAATTTAATATTTTTTAAAGGTAAATATACATTTAAAAACATGACACAATTTCAAATGAAAAAATAAATAGCTTTAAAAACAGAAATTACTGCTCTGCTAAACCCTGTTGAAAACACAAAATCTGGACACCAACTTCCAAATGCTCTATTTGTTTATGTTTTTTTTGTGGAATGATATGGTGTAATCTATGTTTTACTATAACTATAGATTTGAAAGTATAAATTTAATTGGAAAGTCTTACTTGAAACCTTGATTGAAAAAATATATATAATTAATAAAATTTATAAAACTTAATTTTTTAAATTGTAATCACAAAAATTAACAAAACGCTAAACACACGTCACATTACTAGTTTTATAGCACTAGGGTAAAGAAAGAGAGATCATGAAAAAAGTTATCAATAAAAAACTAAAAGAGAGTAAGGTACCTTCGTCACAAATTACTACTTATTATAAATAATATTTTGTTTTTTTGTTTTTTTATTTTTTTCAATTAATATTTTTTTTTAATTTTTTAATATTTATATTTATTTATTGGATTGTCACATTTTCATGACAAGGATCCCGGTTTTGACGGATTGACCCGATTAACTCGAGTTTTTCTTTTCTTTTTAATTTATTTTTTAATATTGAATTGAGTGAGAATTAGACTATATGATTTGTCTGTTTTACTTTCTATTGGGTTATCTTTGACTCATGACTCGAGCATAAAGCTTAACAAGTTAACATGGGGTGTTTCGTATTATTTTTATGAATTTTTTTAATTTTAGTTTTTTTT
>Ga0325404_1008228_pt1 | contig 10760 bp, 6 predicted proteins | sample PopdelMetagenome_18_FD_205664 | JGI IMG/M metagenome (GOLD analysis project Ga0325404, IMG submission 205664) | Populus deltoides microbial communities from Bellville, Georgia, United States - Xylem-Control-R1 | ecosystem: Host-associated > Plants > Phyllosphere > Stem > Wood/Secondary xylem...
ACAAATTTCCTCCTTTGTTGCTGATTTAATTACTTTCCTTCCTAAGTTAGGAAAAGCATTAAATAGTCCTCCTCTCTTTAGGAATAAGATATGGCCAACTTCCTTACTTAATTAGGAGAATAAATTGCTGACTTTTTATCCTTGTAGCATTAGGAAAACAAGCCTAACAAGGCTGGTATTGGGCCGGACACATCAACCCCTTGTTCCATACGAATTGGGCTTTTCTTGGACCTGAACTAGATGAATTAAAGGCTGCCCTTCATGCTCCTTAAATGTCCTAAGCCCCTCTAGGTCCATTTTGCTCCATATGTTCTGAACAAGCCCATTCAATGCTTTTTTAAGCTTCTTTGCCCTAGCTCTTGTGATTGGCCTAATTGGCACCTCCAATTGGTCGTTGGCATGATTACGCTTGGTGTTGGGCTGATCCGCGTCAATTTATTTATGGAGATAATTCTCTCTCTCAGATGAGACATTTATTACCATTCATACTATTTATTTATTTATTTCATACCGAATCTCCATTCATCGAGACCTCATTACTTCGATCCTATGTTTTTTTATTTATTTACGGGGGTTTACAATGCACGTCAATTGGTCTACCACCTTCATCATTTGATTTATCTCAACCTATTCTTTCTCCCTATTAGTTGCATGTGGTGGTGACCTTTTCTTTTTCTTTCTTTCCTTCTTTTCTCTTCCACCAAGAAATCCACACATGACCCTCCAAATTTGCATATCAACCCTTCAAGTTTGTTTTCTTTTGATTTTGTCCCTCCCTTTTTAATTTGTATTTGTTTTATTTTAATTAATTTCTAAAATTGGATTTGTTTTTCAATTTTATTTTCCTTTAAATTTTTACGCTTTTAAATTTGGTCTCTGTTCTTTTGATTTCTATTTTTTTTCTAAGATAGTTTTTGAATTTTTTTTTCTTTCAATTTTACCCTCCTTCATTATTTTTTCTTCTTTCATATTTGATGCTATTTCTTTTCATTGCTATTTAAAAATGATAAAATTTTTTATATGAGAGATTTTTTTTCCAATCTCATCTTTTAATATTAAATTAGTTGAAAATTTAACATCTTAATTGAATCCGAGTTCATGGTTTCACGGGTTGAGAATTAAAAAAATTAACCTAGGTTTAATTTTGTTGCATTTAAAAAAACTGCTCTTAAAAGCAAAAGAACACTTAGCTTGGGTCTTTTTTCTTTTTTTTTTTAATTTCACTCTTCAAAGTACATTATTATTGTTATACTGCACTTAAAATCACAAATTGTAAAATTGTAAACTTTGGCTTTAAGGGATTATTTGTGATCTCATATTCTTCTTTTTTTTCATTTCAATCATTTGGTATTTGATATTTTAATTGATATTAATAATAGTAAAAAATAAAATTATTTTTTTTTTCAATTTCATCTTTCACTATTGGATTGATTGAGAAATAGACATCATAAGTAGTTTTTATCACGGTCTCAAGCAAAGTAAATTATCAACTATAAATCCCAATGAACTTATCAAATTACAAATATAAAAAATTCAAATGTGATCCATAATGTTTTGTAAAATATCCTACTATCATATTGGTATCAGAAAAATATCATGGCATCTCGGTATTGTTTATTTTTTTAACGTTTAGTTAAATAAAAAATTATTTTTAAAAAACAAGTTATTAAACCTTGTGGAATCAATGACCAGGTTTGCGTGTTTGTGCGATAACTGTGGTTGTCTCAGTTCACAGGTTTTACATTGTTTTTTTTAATTGAACTCGATTTTGATCATTTTTTTATCACATGGTTAAAAAAATCATGTTATTGAACTTTAGAAAATCCATGCACCTACTCGCGGGTATGACAAGTTGACTTGATTTGCTGGTTTGACATGTTTAACTTTTCTTTTCTCCTTTTTTTTTAGTTGATTGGAATTTGTGTTTCATAATTTCTTTCATTTTGGTTTCTACTAAGTTATCATGGTTTCAAAAGAAATATAGATATAGGATTGGTGCCTTTGGATGATGTGTCATGAATGATTCAAAAATCGATAACAATGAATTCTGATGAAAATTGATGAAGGATGTGTCTGGTTGTGTTGTCTTTTTTTTTTTTTTGTATAGGATGAATTATAGTGAATTTAAGGTAAAAGGATAGAGGGATAGACTTGAATGATACTTTGATACGTTGATCTGGACACCACAAAGACTAATCTAGGATAAAGACGCCACACTTTTTGTGATTAAGAGTGATAAGTCTGGTTCGTTCTTTAACCAATTTTGAAAATAGAAGAACAAGAAAGAAAACTCTCTGAATGAGAAGTTGAAAAGTTTAATATTATTGTCGAAAAGTCCCAATACCTAGTCTGAAACATCATTATATACTTGGAACAACCCTTCAAGTCTAGGAAATAACAAAATAACATAATAGAGACCCAAATAAATGACTTTGTTCAAAAAACTAGACAAATAATAAATAGCATACTTTTTTAACTTATAGAAGACAAACACACACAAAACTAAAATAACCATAACTTTTTATACAAAACTCCAATACATGCATGGTTGGACAATCTAAAAAGATGACATTTTGAACTTGAAAATCATGTAGAATAGGCTTTATTTTCCCATGCATTGTATAGGAGCAAATTAAGGTCAAAATTGGTTCATGGGCTGACACAAAACTCTCAAATCATGACCCAAGCCTTATTTGTAGACGAACAAACATATTTGAGCAATTTCCATTCAATTGCAAGCCCTCAAACTCATCGAAGTTTCAGTCGCACTAATCTGTTTTATTAAGGCACTTTGTAGTTATTTTGCATGAGCTCTTATCATTGGACTATTTGAATGCCCAAACACATTAGAATTAACCCCTTCCATGTTAGAATCATGATGCATATCATTGGACCTGTGAAATAAATCGATTTGTGTCGAGATAGCTTTCACTTGGTTTAATTTAAAACTAGAGTTAAGAAATGAATCGGATTATGAGGTTTCAAAATTAATTTATCTAGTCAGGTTTAATAATACTATCAAAGTAGTATTTCTTGCACTCTTGATAATTTTTTAATTAAAATTTTATTTTTGGTGTAATTCACAGCAAAGCGTGAGTCAATAAAATAGTATATATAAAACAATGTTGATGCAGTAAATTAGAAATTATTCACTATAGGTTTGAAAAACGAATTGATTACCTTCCTTGTTTCAAAAACTAATTATTTAGTCCTTTAATCAATGTTGATCACACTTAATTAAACATTATTATATTTAAAAAATGTTTTATTTTCTTTTCATAATAAATTTTTAGTTTTTAAAATAACAAAATAAATTAAATTAAAAAAACATAAAATCGATAAAAAGAACTAAATAATAAGCTTTTGAAACAACATAGGCTAATCAACTTGTTTCTCAAAACACTGATAGAACAGAGAAAGGGGTCGTCAAAGATAAAATAGAAATTCCACACTCCACAGTAAGTGGAGGATCGGAAAATCCTATGAAGTTTAGAAATTAACCAATATCATATTAATTATTTTAAAATATATATTAAAAAAATAACTACTTATAAAAATGATAAAAATATTTTTTTAATGTAATTAATAGGATATACTAATTACTCCATTAGCATAAATAACTTAAAAAATAAAAAATAAATAAAAAATTCAGACACTAACATAAGGAAAAGTAAGTAAATAAATTCTCCTTAATTATAATAATAATAATAATAAATTATGCCCCCCACTCTCACTATCTCTCTCTGAATCTCCGCCCTATTAAATAATTAACAAGTAAATTACTATTACTGTTAGAATTTGAAGCGGTCAAGGTTTCATGGAGGTGTGATTTTTCACTCTCAATGAGAAAGTTTTGTTTTTTTGGGTTTTTGTTTTCTCAGCTGATCAAGTTATAATTGGCTCTAATTTTTTTTTTTTTGTCTTCTGATTATGCAGAAGGAATACAGTAGAGATATGATTTTTCTTTATTCTTTTTGAGTGTTGTAACGTGCTATAAAAAATGGTTTTTCTTTTGAAAGTTTGAGGAGTGAGAATTTTGGTGCAATTCTACAAACATGAACTGCTTTTGTCAACCGGGTTTTATTCTCTGCACATTTTTTTTTAAAGCCTCAGCTTCATTAGAGTTTGCAGCATTAGTTTCATTAGTTATAGATTAGTTTTGTGTGTAAATATAAGTGTGAGATTTCTTGTTTTCAAGGTATGGAAGAGGATAACAAGTCTTTCCATTTTGTTTCTCTCTTTCTTCCTTTTGCATTTCAATTGTAGGCTTTGTTTGTTTATGATGTCCTGTATGATTTCTCTCTACACGAGTATGTCTTTTAGTGTTTATGTAAGCGCTTTGTATGGTAGCATGTGTAACTCGTTTGTTGGGCTTAAAGTTTTTTTTTATTTTTTATGTATATATGGTTTGGTACTATAGTATGCATCAATTTAGGATATTTGTTGGTTGTTGCGTTGTTTCCTTAATTGTTTGATTTGATAACTGATTCGATTTCTATCATTTTTTTTCCTTTTCTATACTGGCTTGAACCAAGATGATTGTTGGAGTACTGTGATCATTCAAGGTTTAATGTTCGTAACCAGTTGAATTTCCTAGATTCAAGTGAGATGGGATGTTTTTAGGATGTGGTAATTTTTTTGTTTTTGCATTTAGAATAATTATTTATGTTTCCAGGGAATGGAAGAGACCAAGAAGGCTGAGACACATTTGACATCTGCTGCTGCTTTCGTGGAAGGGGGAGTCCAGAAGCTTGTGATGATGCTTGCAGCATATGCCTTGAAAACTTCCGTGAGAGTGATCCTTCAACTGCATGTATAGTTGATATTAATGATTTATTCATTTGATTGTTTATTTGGGCCCTTTGTTTATCTTTCTCTGTCAATTTGAACTTTGTTTTAATATTGGCCAATTTGAATCCTATCTTAATAAACATTTGAAAGCTTTGCTAAGAGGTTGATGTGGATTTTTTTTAATTATTTGAAATCTAGCTAGGTAAATAATTAACACAAAAATGCTGACAAGGGTCTACAAAAATGTTCAAACAAATGAGAGAAAACAATATCTAAAGAAATCACATGGCATATATGATGTACATAACCGGAGAATCTTATCTCACTTTGTCCCACAAAGTCCACACAATGTTGTCAAGCTTTTCTTAAAGCAGTTCTACCTTTTCTTTCACAGGTGACCAATTGCAAGCATGAGTTCCATCTCCAGTGCATTCTCGACTGGTATTTTCATTTATCTCCAAACTTTGACAGTTTCAGTTATTTACTTAAATTGTTGCTTTAGTAGTTGTTAGTGTTGTAGATTGGATGGTCTTGTGCTGACAGCGAACTTACCTAGTTATTGGCCAAGTAGCCTAACTTTGATTGGGAGCCTAACAATGAACATGGCTGTGAGAGACAATCTTGGATACCTCTTATCTACATGTGTATATAAGTAAATCTATATCCAAATCTTACACATAACACATGAAACTTGCCAGAAAAAAGAAAATATAAAGCTTAGGTAGAAAACCTATTCTTATTCTAAATAGATTCTGCTTTAGGTAAAATATAATTGTTCCTTTTTCTTTCTCCTCCCCCCACCTCAAAACCAGGAGAACTTCATTAGAATTACTGTTTGCAAGAGCTCTTCAATGCTCGAAGCTTGTTATAATTTCTTTCATCTGCTTTGATCTAGATGCTTCTTGGATGCCTTTTGGAATAAAATAGAGAATTGATTTTGTTTTCTATGGATAAATGATTATATTTGTCTTGAGTGCTAGTTTGACTTTAATCTTCCAGGTGTCAAAGGAGTTCCTAGTGCCTTATGTGTTGGCAACCCATCAGTTTGAAGGATCCCACAAGGTTCATGTAGGGTTTTATGAAAAGATACATTACTTGTATTGCAGTGTGCTTTATATAGAGATTACAATGAGAATTACAATCAGAATAGGAAAGTAGAATTACACACAAAGAAGGAAACCGAATGTCCTGAGAATAAGGAAACAAATATCCTAACTATACGTGGAGTCATAGCTGATGGAGATGTGCAGCTGGTGTGGATGTATTTGATACATACGGGGAACTTATTCCTTCACTCTTATATGCCCCCGCAAGATGGTGCTTCCATCAGAGACACCAATCTTGGACCGAAGAAGAGTAAACCGTTGGCGAGAGAGAGGCTTGGTGAGAGCATTGGCTAGTTGGTCTGTAGTAGAAACATGAGAGACACGAAGCAAACCCTTGCTGACATGATCACATATAAAATGGAAGTCAATAGCTATATGTTTCATGCGAGAGTGGAAGACAGGATTGGCACAGAGGTAAGTTGCACCCACATTGTCACAAAAAACAGTCGGTGGAGCAGGAGGAGATGCATGCAACTCATGTAAGAGCTGCTGAACCCAAGATAACTCAGCGGCAGTGGCAGCAACAGCCCGATATTCGGCTTCTGTAGAAGAGTGTGCAACAGAACGCTGCTTGCGAGAGGCCCAAGAGACAACATTACCTCCCAAAAATAAAATGTATGCGGTAGTGGATGTGCGGTCATCAGGATTGCCTGCCCAATTAAAATCAAAGAAAGCAGATAATGTAGTGGAAGTATTTGATACATACGGGGAACTTATTCCTTTACTCTTATTGTTCAATTGTTTTTGCTGCCCTTTGTATTTTTCTGTTTTTATTTTTTTTCCCTTGCCAATAGTTTGAAAATAATTACTTATTTTTCTGACTGGCAGTCAAGAATTACTTGAGGCTGTAGAACGGGAGAGGAGTTTTAGGTTTAAACTGTCAAGAAATGCCACCATATTTCATCATCCAAACCTTGGAGACTTCGAATTGTAGCATGTCTGCAACTTACCTCTGCTAGTTGCAAGCTTTTCTTGTCAACAAACCAGACACAAGCTTAATTATGATCAAATTCAATGGTGTGTCAAATGCAGTTTCCAGTGGGTGCAAATGATGCTGAACTTGAAGAGCGTATGATCCAGCACCTAGCCGCCGCTGCTGCAATGGGGCGGCGTCATTTTGCTAGAAGGGAAGGGCAGCGGAACAGGTCGTCAGCTCAAGGTCGTCTGCTCAAGGTTGTCTGCTCAAGGTTGTCTGCAATTCTTAGTATTCTCAAGTCTACCCAAAGGATCCTGCTGGTTCAATTTCTTCTTCTCCAACTCAGAGAGAAGGTGAACCTGTTTCTGCAATCACAGGAGAGAGCGACACCATCTTGCCCAACACTTGAATCTTCTCCACAACCAATCACACCGCTATCTTCTGAGGCCCTGGTTGATCCATCTTCTGCTTCAGCTTCTGGATTTAGTGTTTCCAATCAACATGGAAATTCCATGGAAAATTGGTGCAGCAACCGTTCGATTGTCACTGTGTTTTTTTTAACTTCAGGTTACTTTCATAATTATAGATGAACATTCTTAACTGATTTCTGGCTGTCCAATTGAAATTTTGTTGTATGAAGGTCTCCTAAACAGTCTTCTCCAAATAGTCAAGACAGAACAGGGCCTTCGAAACCTCAATCATTTTCAGAGTCTATCAAATCTAAATTCAATGCAGTGTCAATGAGGTATTAATTGCTTGGAAACATTTGACATTTTTTATAACATGTACTGTTGACGAATCCATGCTCATATGCTCATGAATTGATTTTCACCCACTTCCCTTTCCAGATATAAAGAGTCAATTTCAAAGAGTACTAGTGGATGGAAAGAGAGATATTTTTCTGGCAATACTACAATGGCAGATCTAGGTTCTGAAGTTAGAAGAGAGGTCAATGCTGGAATTGCGACAGTATCTCGCATGATGGAGCGTCTAGAAACCAGATATGATGATAGAACCTCTTCTGTATTAAATAATGTGGAGGACGGTTCAGTTGCAGAATCTAACAATCAGCAAGTACCGGAGGTTGGCGGCTGCAATGCAATGACTGATCCCAAAACCAATACGCAAGCTTCACGTGCTGCTAGTTCTGGCTCAGTTTAAGTACCACTTCACAATCTTATTATCAACATTAAAAGAAAAGGTATGTTTTGATTTGGATTTCATTTCTTACAGCATTTGGTGATGAATTTGTGAAAATCTTGTAACTACTGAACATGTACACTGTTGCATTACTCACAAACCAGTTCAAAAAGACTGTTTTTATAGCATTTGGTTGCATGCATGCGTTACTCTTATATAACTGATGCTTTTTTTTTAGTTGTTTTCTCCAAATATGCGTTGGTGGATTCTTCTTTCTTTTTTTTCTTTTATCCAATTATCCAAGCATTTTGTTAAATGCTTCTTTCTGGTTTTATTGGTTGATCCCTAGTCCTTATAATTTACATTGTATTGAACAATGCAAATATAGTTCATAGGTATTCTACTTCCACATGTTCATTATCATTTGCCAAAAGTTCAAGCAGCAGTAACAGCTTGTTTTTTGAAGACCAGTACAGCCATTTGGTGACAGTTTCCATTTCATTGTTACAATAATTCACTATTATCGTAGTGAATTGCTATACTAGATGTCATTGATTTTCCTTCCATCTGGGCTATAATTTGTGAAACAGGACAGATCTCTAGAACTATGGAATTTATGGGAAAAAACAGTCTGAATATTTGTGAAGATTTGTCATATTTCATGGGAGAAGCATTTAGCAGTCCAGGTAACCTTCAAAACCCCAAGTAAATAAGGTACCCTTGTTCACTATCATACCGTTACCTGTTCCTACTCAGCATTGAACCAAATGTGCATTAGTGGGGCACAAGTAAATACAGTTGGCAGGTGTGCAACCAGGTGTTTTAGGTGAATTCCTGAGGCAAATCAGTTTGAGACTAAAGTTACTCTATTGCAGGGGATGAACACTTAGCAATCCACATATCCTATAAAATTCTAGGTATTTAAGCATATTCTTGGATTTGTACTTTTACCTATTCCTATCTGATTTGCATTAAGATGACAAGCAAAAACAGAAGGCAGGTTGCAGCTAGGTGTTTTTTTGTGGATTCTCAAGCCAAATTGCTTTTTAAATTAAACCATCCTTGAGCCTTAATTTTCATCTCACAACTATTGTTATAGCTGTAGTTGAAGTATCCACTGCTTGTATCTATTTTTATAAAGATAGGAGAAAAGGTAGACCAGGTTATTGCTTAAGCAAAACAGTTATTGTATTGTTTCAGAAACAATAGATGATTCATTTGGTGAAGATAGTCAAGTTGCAGTTTCTCTTTCCTTTCTTTTAACCTTTTTGGACTTAAATAGAAGTGGTAGGTTACAAGACACAGGTTCATCCTGTCTATCATCTTGAAAGGGTAACTCCACAAAGCAAATAACACTTGGGTGATTCAGCATACCAGATCTTTCGGCTGTTGATGGTCCGTGTCTAAGATTGGTAGCACAAACAGGTGATCCTTGGTATGTTTATAGGGCCTAATCCTAACAGTAATTGCAGCTTGCACTCTTTGGTGATGGACCCGTGGTGTAATAGTTCGATGTCCTTTTTAAAGGACTGTCTAGTTCAACTTACGTTAGCTGTGCAAAGATTTGATGGTTGGCCTGAGCATTTTCAGGGAATAAACAGTGAATTAGCAGGAAAGTGTGATAATTTGATTAGCGCAACTTCATCCCATCAATTCAAAAAGGAGGAAAATGCTAATAATAATCCAGCTCGAGAGAGGTTCTTGCCTTGTGGCTTCAAGAATCCCTAAAAATCCCATTCGGGGACAAGGAGTATACCTGTGAGCAGCTGGTCCAATGTGGTTTGGTTTGGCAAATAGAGCTCTTTTCCTGGTTGAACTTTGAGCTCTATAGTTTTCTTCAGACTTTAGCTGATTTATATTTCTTAATCCTGCTACCATAAATGGGTGGACCTTTAGCTCTGCATCATTGCGCTTAAGGTGAATGAGCTCTCCGAGTATTTCGATTGGAAGCTTCTCTTGTTAATAAATGCAATGAATTTAAGAAAACGGTGCAAAGATTTGTTAATTGAGCCAACGGCAACCAGTAGAAATGCCATGACCCAGATAGACTAGCAGGCATGAACATTATACCTGCATATAATTCTAAATTTCCTGCTAAGGCATGGTTCTGGGTTGTTGTCACTTGGTATTTTTATTACCTGTGCTCTTGTCTGTTCTTCAAAGTGATTTGCCATTTTCCAGTGAGAATTGTGAAGTCAAATGATAGCCTGCTTTCTGGTATTTTTATTCCTAAAGCTGCCTTTTGTTTTTTCCCCTTCGTTTTAATTTGACAATGGAATGCCCGATTCTGGTTAGAATTACGGCTTTATTAATGCTCACATAATCACTTCTTTGCAGGTATAGGATGCTGTGGATGAGATGCTTTGCGCCCCCCCCCCCATCTTCAAAGCTACCCGATAGTCATGTCATCGAAAGGGAAATTGAATGGCAAGTCAGATGTGATTTAGAATAAAGAACTAGAGCAAAAAGTCGTCTTCCATTCGAACACCTATTGCAGTAGATGTTTGAAAATCAGTTTACGAGGATCAGACGTGCTCATATTCAAGTTACAATTGACTAGAAACTTTGGGTAAATTCCTTACGTTTTCAGTTAGGAAACTAAAGTTGGCCATGTGTGATTGTGAATCAGTTTATTTAATCCATGGAGTCTTTTCTCAGCATGCTAGTTTTGCTGAAACGTCTTACTTTCATCTGCATCTCAAATTGATTATGCAACATTTCTTTTGAATGGTCCTTACTTTTGAGCCTTGAGGCTGAGCTGCACAAGAGAAACCCTTTAAAGAAAAAAACTTCATGCCCATTTCGAG
>Ga0325404_1008229_pt1 | contig 10759 bp, 8 predicted proteins | sample PopdelMetagenome_18_FD_205664 | JGI IMG/M metagenome (GOLD analysis project Ga0325404, IMG submission 205664) | Populus deltoides microbial communities from Bellville, Georgia, United States - Xylem-Control-R1 | ecosystem: Host-associated > Plants > Phyllosphere > Stem > Wood/Secondary xylem...
CTGAAGCAGTCAACGCAAGTTAAAGCATGGACATCGTCGACATCCCACGTTCATCATCGTCAATTAAACAGTCCACATTCTGGATTGCTCCTTCCTGTTTTCTCTCCATGATTTGAATCTTTCTCTTTCTTTTTTATCAGTTACGTTCGATCTCTTATTGGTAATTTCAATATCTAAAGGCACGTCATTCTCCATTTTTTTTTTAACACACAAGTGTTTCTATATATTTATAACCTTGGTTTTGACCCATAGCAAACTAGCAGTTATGAAGAGAGGGGGGGGAGTAGGTTACATTTTTTAAGGCTACGCTATCTCAAAGGCAGTTGAGATCAGTATTATCAGTATAGTTTCGTGAGAGACTGTATATAAAGATCAGGTGGAAGCTGGAGACTCGGGTGTGTGATCACCAAGAAGAAGCTTCAGGTCACTAAATTAATAAGTAGATATTTAGAAGATGGTGCGCATGCTCTATTGGTTTACTGCAATATTGCTGCTATGGACGGCGACGGGCACGGTCCGTGGAGGCAACGTAACCTACGATGGAAGATCCTTGATCATCAATGGCCAACACAAGATTCTCTTTTCTGGTTCAATCCACTATCCTCGCAGCACTCCTGATGTACGTATCTCACTGTTCTGTTCATGTACTTACGATGCATATGTTTCTTTTCTTCTTCTTTTTAGTCTGTTTTGCCTATAGTAGCTCAACAAGCATGGCCTTTACCTATTTCTTTGTGGCCCTTCATTCCTCTATCTCCCACCTTTACCGTAAGTCGAGGACGTTGCACTTAATCTCTTCTCTTCCTTTCTTCCATGGATGCGTTTCATTTAAGAAAAGATAAAGCTGGGTTATCTGCAGTTCTATAATGATAAATCCCAAGATACCTGATCCTGTTTGCAGATGTGGTCATCTTTGATTTCCAAAGCCAAGGCTGGAGGCATAGACGTTATACAGACCTATGTGTTTTGGAACCTGCACGAGCCACAACAAGGGCAGGTAGCTCCTTGCGCGTGTGTAAGGCCCCTTTTAATTTTCGTTTGATCGACTGTAGTGGTGAGTGACCATTTCATACCCTATTCGTTGCAGTTTTATTTCAATGGAAGAGCGGACTTAGTAAGGTTCGTGAAGGAAATCCAAGCACAAGGCCTCTATGCTTGCCTTAGAATTGGGCCCTTTATTGAGAGTGAATGGACATACGGGTAACTCCCCTTCGACTGTTATTTCCAAATTCAGACGTGATAAACAGGCCTCTGTCAAAAGCAAAAATAATGTGCCACCTTTTATTTATTTTTGCGTTGAAAATTATTTTTAAATAAAAATAACAAAATTGCAGGGGACTACCATTTTGGCTGCATGACATTCCGGGCATGGTCTACCGATCTGATAACCAACCTTTCAAGGTATCGACTGCTTGTCACATCAAATCCATAAGTTCCAACACTGGATTAATGTATTTAACGGTGCACTGCTAAAATTTAACTTGTATTCTGATTTGGCCATTGGCAGTATCACATGAAAAGGTTTGTATCGAGAATAGTAAACATGATGAAATCAGAGAACCTTTATGCTTCACAAGGAGGGCCAATCATACTATCACAGGTTAAGTCCACCGAAGCAAATTGAGGCATTTTATCATTGCTAAGGCCGTTATCATGGTCCCTAATATGTCTGCCTGCATACAGGTTGAGAATGAGTACAAAAATGTTGAAGCAGCTTTTCATGAGAAAGGGCCAAGTTATGTTCGTTGGGCTGCATTGATGGCCGTAAATCTTCAAACTGGAGTGCCCTGGGTGATGTGTAAGCAGGATGATGCTCCTGACCCAGTGGTTAGTTCCCTCGTCCTTCAATGTTTAGCATTTAGCAACTGTTGCTTCAAAGGTAATCCACCATTTTCTGGTCTGGAAGACGTTCAATCTGCTTGCTGGCCTCCTTCCTCAGTGTTGCTTGGGCCTGCCAACCAGGACAGAAAAGGATTAAATAGAGTGACAAGCTTCCAAATGCCCTGCATTAAGTCTCTATAAGAGCAAATTCATAACATTCACTAAACATACAAGTCATTGATGAACGATGAGTTTAAAAAATTTTACTGAAATTTATGGTAAAAAGCAGAAAATCTTCCTCGACATTGTTAGTCAAAGAATCTGCTAGTTGCTCTAACACCCTCTTAATTTGTTTTTTAAATTCCATTTTGCATTATGTGCTATAATAAGCAGTTATTCCGTGATTAAAGACTAAGTCGTGCAATTTGCAGATCAATTCATGCAATGGAATGCGATGTGGAGAAACATTTGCGGGGCCAAACTCGCCGAATAAGCCATCAATATGGACTGAGGACTGGACGAGTTTGTATGTTTTTAATGAAATGCTTTATTTTTGTTTTTTTTTCCAAAATCGGATTCTACATTGAACATTAGAAAGAATTCTAAATGGATTATGTCAAATGGGGAACTAAATGGCATTGACAAGTAATATTAATTTGTTGCAAAGAGAGGGCTGCCTTGCCACAGTTTAAATATAATCTATATATCCTGCAACACTGTAAGCATAATCACATAAACAACAGTCAGTAGTATATTTCTGATTTCCTTTCAAATGTCGATAAAATAAAAATAAACAAAAAAGGATGTGCTCAATATGCTTGCCAAGCCAACTTGCTAATGAAATGATTTACCGAGACTACAACTAATGCCTTCATGTTTGTCTGAAGCTATCAGGTATACGGGGAAGAAACATACATGAGATCGGCTCAAGACATAGCATTTCATGTTGCTTTATTCATTGCAAAAACAGGAAGTTATGTAAACTATTACATGGTATGATAATTGCAGCCTAGACTAAACCAAAACAGTATAGTGTCTCCCTTTGTTTTATTCATGATTCAATGTTTTGAAATCTATAGATGGTAGCCCAGAATACTACCCCGCATACAAACTTTTTCTTTGATTTAATGTAATCACAACAACAAATATTGTCCAGACCTATTAATTTCTTCCCCGACACGCTTACAGTATCATGGAGGAACCAATTTTGGAAGAACAGCCTCTGCATTTACAATAACAAGTTACTATGACCAAGCCCCTCTTGACGAGTATGGTAAGTCTTGTAGATTTTTCCATGACATTAATTTGTATTTTTCAAATTACAATCTGATCTGTTTTAATGATGGGTGCAGGTTTAATTAGGCAGCCAAAATGGGGTCACCTGAAGGAATTACATGCTGCAATAAAGTCATGTTCAAAGCTGCTACTTCATGGAGCACATAAAACTTTTTCTTTGGGGCCACTACAACAAGTAAGAAAGCTAAGAACATTTTCTTTCCTGGAGATTGGTAACTTGTGTTTGATTTCTTTCGAGAAACATTTAAGTAAATTATTTCTTGATCACTCAACCCTGAAAATTCAGGCGTATGTCTTCCAAGGAAATTCAGGACAATGTGCTGCCTTTCTAGTGAACAATGACGGCAAACAAGTAGAAGTCCTCTTTCAAAGCAATTCATATAAGTTGCCTCAAAAGTCTATTAGCATTCTACCAGACTGCAAGACCGTGACCTTTAATACAGCAAAAGTATGGCACCTGTACACTCAACTCAATTTTTCATAACATCAGGGCATAATATTTTATCCCCGTGTTCTGATTATTATAAAGGTTTTCATATTACAGCATTTTCATTTAATTGACTTAACCACATTCAGATCACAAACAAAGGTATAAGAAAAATACATCATAGAAATGCATTATGCGTGCAGTGACTACAGAATTAAGCATCTCAAAATGTGATTCTATTTCTTTTAAACTTTTTCATGGACAGGTAAATGCACAATATACTACAAGATCAATGAAACCAAACCAAAAGTTCAACTCGGTTGGGAAATGGGAAGAGTATAATGAACCTATCCCAGAATTTGACAAAACATCTTTGAGAGCAAACAGATTGTTAGAGCACATGAGTACAACAAAAGATACATCTGACTACCTATGGTACACTTTCAGGTAAAGCACATTGAAAAGATTTAATATTAACAAGGTTGTAGTTCGATGAAAATGAAAAAACCATAAGACCTGAGATGCTTACCATATGCTACGAAAAGTGCAGGTTTCAACAAAATCTTCCCAATGCACAGTCTGTATTTAATGCCCAATCACATGGACACGTTTTGCATGCATATGTAAATGGAGTACATGCTGGTATGCTTCTAGATCTCTTAATCCTTTTTAGTATGGTAAAAAATAGCCCATAAATACAATTCAGTGATTTTTGTTTTCCATAAATTAAGTTTACAAGTCTCACATATTTTCTAAGACTAGTTAGACACACAAATGAGAGAATGCAAAGCTGGTCTCCTTTGTTTAAAGATGATGGAAGAAATGACCAATTGCTGAGCAAGTTTTATAGCTACACATATTAGTTCCTTCTTTAACATCTATGTTGTAAACTTTTATAGCTACACATATTAGTTCCTTCTTTAACATCTATGGCACTATTACAAGAATCCATCTTATTCCATGTTGTCAAGAAGCGTTTTTTTTTTCAAATTAAAGGTTACAGGGACAATTTAAAACAACTACAAATGAAATGCCTCTCTAGGCAGACCTTTTGTTTCTACATGCACACTTTTATTTACTTTTCTTGGCTATCCACAATCCACTGTACACACGATAATAGGTAGACTAAGAGCCAGAAACAGTTCGTGTAGTGGATAACCAACATGAAAGAGTGACCTAATAAAACACAAGCATCTATCAACAGTTGGCTAGTTGCTGGACAGTTCTTCTAACATGGCTTGCCTATGTATAAAAGTGAAAAATGAATATACATAGTATCTAATAATGCAGGATTTTCAATATAAACCTTGGCATCTGGAATTTCAAGATGGACAGACAATTTCAATGTCCGGTTTCTATAGCCTCCACCACAGCCTTGTGGTGCTTATTTTTAAAAGTTATCAGTTTTTAACATAATTAAGCTTTTTCTATGTAGGCTTTGGTCACGGAAGTCATCAGAAAACAAGTTTCAGTCTGCAGACTACAGTTCGTCTAAAAAATGGAACAAATAACGTTGCCTTACTTAGTGCAACAGTTGGATTACCGGTACTTATCAGTCTCAATGCTCTTCTTTTTCTATAAAATGACTCAAGAATATGATGGCTACTTGATAGATATTTAAGGAAATACATGTGTGTTCATGTGCGTATATAATTTGTTCGTTTCTTATCTCAGCAATGACACAGCAAGCAGAAAACTTTTGCTGGACCTTGATAAAAACAAATTCAACATTCATGAAGAAAATTTAGATTCACCAATAAAATGCCGAAATTTAATTCTACCTTGATATGACACGGATAATAAAGCACAGCAGTCAAGCTGTATTCTTTTCAACTCTGTTTCTGCGAGTGGTTTTGACTTTTGAAAGTATGTGACACAAGCAGAAGCTACTTGATATCAATATAACTTTAACAGGTCAGCTTATTTGTAACACAGGATTCAGGAGCATATCTCGAGCGCAGGGTTGCTGGATTGCGTAGAGTAAGGATTCAAAACAAGGATTTCACAACTTACAAGTGGGGATACCAGGTATGCCTTGAGTGAAGGTTCACAAATCCCATTTCCTCTTAATTTCAATGATAGACCTTGAAAATAATCAGATTATACTGATCTTATAAACATATTTGACAAAGGTTGGGCTGTTAGGAGAGAGGTTACAAATTTACACGGAGAATGGATCTAACAAGGTTAAGTGGAACAAGTTAGGAACCAATCAACCACTCACGTGGTACAAGGTATGGAAATTCATTAACTGACTCTAAGTTGAATTTCTGTGTTTAATTTTGATACAAGAAAGAAAATAAGGAAAGTACAGTGTAACTACATATTATATTAAAAACCATATCCTTCCTTTGAGAACAAGAGTAAAATATGATGAATCATAAAAATTCTCTTTTGTTTCAGCACATTATGATCAACATAAACACACAACACTATCTAATTCTAACAGGAGTTCCTCATTATGTTTGCCAGTGCTACAGTATAATACTGACTTTTCTCTCATTTATTATTCGCAGACTCTCTTTGATGCACCTACAGGAAATGATCCAGTGGCACTAAACCTTGGTTCCATGGGAAAGGGTGAGGCTTGGGTTAATGGCCAAAGCATTGGCCGATATTGGGTATCATTCCATACTTCCCAAGGAAGTCCTTCACAAACATGGTAATATCATTTTTTACGACAAAGAAGAACGTACATAAACACCATTTTTTTTCTGAAAAAACCCTGATAATCCTTTTCAAAATAAACATCAAATGACCATTACTTTACGATGTCTTAAGTTTTGACACTTTTTTTTAATTCATAGAAAATTGATGTTTCATTTCAAGGCTTTTAAAACATACCGGTGCTTTGTCTTTCTAAAGAAGTTCTCTTAAGAGGATAACTCAACTTAGATCTATCTTTTCCTAATAGCTGAACTAATATGTCAGGTACAACATCCCTCGAGCTTTCCTCAAACCGACTGGCAACCTGTTAGTTCTGCTAGAAGAAGAAAAAGGATACCCTCCAGGGATTACAGTAGACACTGTTTCAGTTACAAAAGTATGTGGCTATGCATCCGAATCACACTTGTCTGCAGTTCAGCTTAGTTGTCCTCCAAAAAGAAACATTTCTAGTATCATTTTTGCAAGCTTTGGAACCCCCTCGGGTAATTGTGAAAGTTACGCTGTTGGAAACTGTCACTCATCTAGTTCTAAAGCCAATGTCGAAAAGGTAAGCTTTTGTGCTATTTAAATTTTCTAAAATTAAATTCCTAATGCTTCGCTTTGTCATGAAGTTTGAGAAAATCAGAAACAAATGGGAAAGTTACGATATTTTGGCTTAATTTCTTCTTTATCCATGCAAAGCATTACTGTTATAGGATTATAAGTTACATTTAATTCATTTTAATATTAACATGAAAATCCTTCTCTGATATTAAAATGGCAGGCAACTTAAAGCAAGGTTTGAACCCTCAAAGTTTTTTTTTTTTTTTTTTCAATTTCCATATTGTTGACGACAAGAGTCAGGATTGAGTAAAGCGAAATGGGTACTTTACGCTATATGGTACATGCACTACTAGAATAACTACTTGAAGCTGCTCCAAATCTCCTCAGCCCCCCAACCTTCAACAATTTTTAAAGGTGGTGGCAATTAAGAGATATATCTAGCCATTGTAGTCCCTTGCTGAAACCCAGCTAACAGTGAACTATAATTATGCATATATATGACAGGAATAAGCCACACATCTTTTCTTGCAAATTGATTGACCCAATCAAAACTGTTATCTATTTTTCAGGCTTGTATAGGGAAGAGAAGCTGTTCCATCCCTCAATCAAATCATTTTTTTGGTGGCGACCCATGTCCAGGCATTCCTAAAGTTCTGCTGGTTGAAGCCAAATGCACATGATTTTAAGTTTCATAGCATATTGAGCAAAGAGGTACCATGAAAATTTAAATTCAACTTTTAAATGATGTCAACTCAAGGTGTCATCATCATTCCAGAACCCACATATCCTAGTCTAGGTCTAAAAACTTTTTGGTTTATTTTTTGTATTTTATGGGAGGATAGAAAGCACTGTGGCTGCGAGGGGCAACAAGTCAGGGCACTACAAGTCTAAAAGTTTAGATGATGGGATTATAGGGAGACCGATGTTGACTAATACGCGGTGTGGATAAAGCACGTGAAGAACATGTAAATGTTCCTCTTGTTTTTCTCTATAAAAGTTCCCCTTTCCTTGGCTATACAGTAAATTCTTGATTAAGTGGTTTTGTATATGTTAACTTGCAAACTTAGTGTCAGTCAACTTATATTGATGATTTAATGTTCTCCAGATTGCAAATTTATTTCCAAATTTCCTTCTTTCATATCCAGAAAAAAAATGTCGCCATAAAGAAAATGAAAATCAATCAATCTATCAGAGCTTGAAAGAAGAATGGTACAATCTTGACAACTGTAAATTTACACCAATCATGCATGTAATCAAGGGGATTTAAAGACGTAAAAGAAAAGATTGAAGGAGCAGACTTGAAAGCCAAACATATGAATAAAGCATAAAGATTCTGCAAAAATTAAAATATCAGTGATGCTTAGGTAATAGCTTCAATTACCACGTTGTGCTTTGCTGCCTCTTTTCTTAGAGGATTTCTTTTCATTGACAGTCACTGATGGTAGAAGGGCCTTCTGCGAGGGCAATTCAGCAATGAAAAGTAATGTCTGAGCCCATCCAGCATATTTCCCATACTTAGTCACAAACGCATCTGCCACACGGCCGCAGAGCTTAGGTGTCAGGCTAGCACCAGCAAGCTCAGGTACAAGGTGTGTCGTAGCAATCTACTCGAGTCAACCCCAAAACAAGCATTCTCTTATCAAAACTATAGCGAATCAAAGCTACCAAATAAACTAAAACACAACAGAGCATTGTACCCGCCACACGTGCGTATCAACAGGGATGGCATGATGTTGATCGAGAGAAAACAGAGCAATACAGGATGCCACTTTTAAACCAATTCCAGGTAATGTACAAAGTGAATCAATCACCATTTGGAGTTGTAATTTTCGAAGAGATTCAAGCCATTTCACACCTCCTTCCGGTTTCGATTGCAAAGCATTCACCGTTCCAGTAACGTATTTAGCTCTGCAAATTAATTTACAGCATTAACACAAAAAAATAATCAACAATAACACATTATTTAACAAACATACCTACCTATAACCAAAACCAGCCTCTCTTAGCTGCTGCTCCGTAACCAAAGCCAATCTCTCCAGGGAAGGAAACGCGTGGAACTCAAAACCCTCAACATTCCCCAAATGATCACCTAATGAGGACACGAAATCCACCATTTTAGTGATCCTCGAAATGTTATTATTCGAAGAGCATAAAAATTGAATCAAGCACTCAAGTGGATCCTGCCTCAAAACCCTAGCTCCTTTAAAATGCTGTGCCAATTCAGCGAACCGCGAATCAGCGGCGGCGAACCCGTGCCACATTTCGGTTAGTGAGATGTTGGTGTTGAGGAAACTGAGGAGAGCTGATTTGGCAGCGGATTGGGAAGGGGAATGGTGGATTTGGTAATAAACGTCGCCGTTTTGATGGTGCTTAAGGGAGATTAAGTGACGACCGAGACTGCCTGTGTATTGGAGGGGACCGGTTTGTTTCCAACGGAAGGTTTGGCCGGTGGGGAATGTGAGTGGGAGTGAGAGTTCTGACTGGGTAAGGTTGACTGGGGCCCAGTTTGTTGGCTTGAAAATTATTTTTTGGTGTTTTTTGGAGGAGTGGCGGGGTTGTGGTGGTGTTGGTAGAGGTGGTATTGGTGATGATCTGCTGGTCGTGGGGGTGGCGGGTGGCGGCGTGGGTCTGGCTCGCTTCATTATTGGCGTTGGGAAGGAACTCCCTTTTGGTGATGGGAATTTTGCGGCCAGCTATTCGTTCCCTCCCTGTGTGTAGTCTCGCGAGTGCTATCTCCTCTCATGACCGCATCATACTATCCTCAATTTGATTGTTGTGTAATTACTCTTCAGTCTTCTATCTTCACCCATGATATCGTAAAAATATTGATTTTTAATAATATTTTGTTGAAAACAATTATTTACAAACATGCTTGTTTTTGTACTAGTGTTCAAACTTCTTTTTGCTTGTTTAATAATCTTTCCCAGAGATGGGAGTACTGGATTTTCTCCATCTCCATACATTGCTACCACCAATACATTTCACTATATCCATTTTCTTCAAACATTCATGCATGATTCTAGTGAGATCTCCACAAGGTTTGGTAGAAGCAACTCCATCGTTTAATCTTTGAGATTTTGAACCTCCATATTCGCTTATCTCTTGCCTTTTTCAAATTGTTGTGTTGTTGTTTTGGTTTACATGGATTAGAACTCTTTCAATAATAAAAGGAGATTCAAAGCATGGGTTTCTAGTTTTGTAAAGGAGAAGGCGTGGACTAAAGTTGATTTAATGATGTATTTGATTTATTTTAGGTTAATTTTTTTATTATTTTTAATGTGATGTTTGTATTAGCTTGCGTGTATTTTAACTAATGAGTCTTTGAAATTAATGATTATATAATTCTAGTGATCCTGAGGTTTGTGAAATTTAAATTGGTGATCTTTGAGAGCAAATCTAGAACCTGACTAGTTGAATTATATCACTCAAAATTTATTTTAGATTAATCTATTTGATGTATTTATAGTATTTGATAAAATAAATGAAAAATAATTTGAAATGAGAGAAAACATATTTGAATACATAGAAGAATTTTCTGGTGAGTTTTAAAAATTATATAGGAGTGTAGTTTGATTTTTTTTATTTGATTTGAAAAATTATATTGATATAATGCAAAGTATAACTTCCAAACAAAAAACCAAGTAAACTACAAGATGTTTTTTTATAATTATATGTATAAAATCCGTACAGAATTTGCCTTAAACAGTTCAAACTAGTAGATGTCTCAAACATAAAAGATTCAATTAACTAAAAAGAATTTAATAACACCAAACTTTTGTATAAAATATAGATTATACTAGACGTGGGCTTGTGTTATATCGTGGAGACAGGTTTTTTTATTATTATTAAAAATGATGTGTTAACTTATGCAAATACGTTTTAAAAGGGAAAAAAAAATTCTTGAGTTATAATTTGATTTTATTTTAATTAGATGATAAAAAAAATTTGGTAGAAGCATTAAATAGACCAAATAAAAAAGAATTGACCACAATAACTAGAAAAAAA
>Ga0325404_1008230_pt1 | contig 10759 bp, 5 predicted proteins | sample PopdelMetagenome_18_FD_205664 | JGI IMG/M metagenome (GOLD analysis project Ga0325404, IMG submission 205664) | Populus deltoides microbial communities from Bellville, Georgia, United States - Xylem-Control-R1 | ecosystem: Host-associated > Plants > Phyllosphere > Stem > Wood/Secondary xylem...
TTTCCATACCCTTTTCACCCTTTTCCTCACTTTATTAATTCAGAAGAGCATTCAAAGTGCACCAGTTTTTCCATGTTTTTATCTACCAAATTAAAAAAATAAAAAATAAAAAAAGGTGGTGGAGACCAAGCAGTCCTGCATTCTGCCATCGAGATCAGACTTGAATGATTGAAAAAAAATAGATTTATGGTGTGTGAAAACCTGTTGATGGTAAGAAGACAATGATGAAGAAAACTATTGGATTATTGTGGTAAAAGTACCGTGGACAAGACACATTTTAATGCGCCTTGAAATAGTAAAACACATTATTTTAAACTATCTTAAAATTTAATCATAAAATTAAAATTTTAATTTAATTAAAAAAATATAAAATCATGGAATTAAAATCAAATTTAACATTTAAAAATAAAATAACATCTTTTTTTTTTGAGTTAGACATAAAAACAAGCGCCAATGAAATGTAAGACTTTTTTCCTGAACTTTAAAGAATAAAATTGAATAGCAAAGAACTTGAGTGGAAAAAAAAACTGGTTATTATAATTCATAATGAATTTCAAATTTGGTTTTAAAATTTTTATTTTTTTTAATTTTTAAATTGAATAACAACTGAGTATTTATTTATTTCTTTTCAATACTGCGAGAACCCAATACAAAGCTAATTAAAATAGAGAATCAAGCCTGGTCTCAAATAAACTGAACTTGAAAAGATAAAATTGAAGAGCAAAGAAACCTTAAGTGGCAAGAAAAAAAAAAAACTAGCACTACTCAATTGTTCTCAATCAATGAACACAATTTTTTAACTTCCAAATCCAGCATCAACGGAGTGACAATTTTTACTCGACAGCCAAATCTCTGGAAGAAAAAACAAAAGACAGGCAAGAACCCTAAAATAACCTTACAAAACACCCAAGCCTTCCAACATCATCTAGGGCAAACACTAGTCTGCAGAAACAAATTTCATGCCAAATCTCCTAACTCTGATACAAAAGAAAGTGTCTCAGCTTCAAGCGATGGTTCAACATCATCAACAACTACTTTCTTGTCTTTCCTTTGCCCTCTTCTCAGGCTTTTCTCTGTAAGTGTCTTTAACAACTCCTAGCTAAAGAAACATTTTTCATTTCTCTGTAAATGTTGAAACTTTCATGTTATATACTAAACTGGATTAGAACATGAAAATTTTGATCTTGGCTATAAAGGTTGGAACTTTTTCTTTGTTTCTCTTGTTGGTCCATCTGGGTCTTTATATAATCCTTGTCATCATCAAGAAATTTATAGGTTTGGTTGTTCTTTCTTGCAGGGAGGTGATCCCTCTCGAGAACGGAATTATACTTTAAAGGTAATCTCTTCGGACAGTTCCCTTGTTTTAAGCATTCATTGTTTGTTCTTTAATTTTTTTTAGACGGTTCATTAGCAATACTTTTCTCTTTCAGTTAGTTTTGGTTGATATTCCTCCTCAATTTGTATTAAAAGTTTTTGAAATGACATTGGCCACTGTCTTAATCTTTTTTTGTGTCGATGTTGAATGCATAAATTAGAAAATTCTTCCATTCCTGAACAATTTTATCTATATGTTTTTGTTGTTTAAGGTAGAAATTGTAAACGAACAATTTCAACTCAATAACTTAAGCTATTAAATAAGGTATCGAGATATGATTTATATTATTCTCTAACACATCTCCTCAAATAAAAGTTCTTTGGGTTTGAAACTTACTCAACCTCATACTATCTTGTGCTTGATTTTAATCAAATAAATAGAGGTGGTAAGATTTGAACTCATGACCGCTTAATCATTAAAACTTTGATACGGTGTCAAAAAATCATCTCAATCCAATAACTTAAGTTATTAAATAAAATTTCAAAATATATAAACTTAAATAAAATTTCAAAATATGATTTATATTATTTTTCGAATAGTAAATTATTCCTTTTCTACATTGACAATACTTCCGTGGGGTTAAGATCGCTACTTAAGAATTTGAACAACCACATCAGATCCTCCCAAACCTTTGCAACTGTGTGAGTTTGCTATATTTTGTTCCGAGAGCGTAATCAGAATTCCGATATCACAGTTGCTCGCACTGCATGCTATGTAGAGAATGTACATTTTCTTCCTCTGTTTAAGTGCATCAACAGTATTTAACTATATGTTCTTTATTGTTATAGTGTGTAGTCAATAGATTAAACATTTGGTGTTAGCTTATGATATAGGTAGATTGACTATGACTAACCAGCGAATTATTTATACATTATAGGCTCCGTTATGCGTTCAGACTTGCTTGCTTTCAAGTTAGGTTTTATGCAATATGGTACTACGATTGGGACTTTCAAGTCAAAACCAAACGCTCTTTTTAAACAAAAGAATGCCCCTTTTGCAGGAGGGTCTGAGAGGCGATGCATGATTGAGCTAGATCTTTCTGTAGAGGTGAGGAATAACCTTACATTGATTTCATTGTGCTTGGTTATGTCATGTCGATGTAGGTTGTAGCCTTGTAGGTGAGGTAAATTGATGTCTTATTATCCCAAGAAAGTCTCACCGTTCACATTTTAACTTTCTATTGTAAGCAAATCTCACATTCCTTCAAATTTCATGGGATTTATGTGTTGGCACGAAGAAGATTGTGGCATTTTTCTACCCACTTTCTGCTAAACATATGATCAGCCAAATTAAGAGTAGGAAGTGGATCTTTTCATAGGATTTGAACTCAATTATCATCATATTAATTTTAGGCCTCAAAAGAAAATAAAGAGAAAATAAATATGTTTCTAAAAAAGTCCATAGATTTTTCACACGAGAGCAATCAGCATAGAAGTCTTAAAGATATCCAATTTGAGTTGTAACCACATCAACTAATCAAACATGCATTTGCATTGTATCGTACACCTTATGCCAATTATTTAATTATAGTCCTTGTTTGTGGTATGATTCTTTGAACTCCAAGATTTTTGGTATATCACAGTAATGAAGTTATGATATTGAATATATTAAATCAATTGGATTTCAATTTAGTTTGTTTATGTAGAAGGTCATATGTTTAGGTTGGATTCAATTGCACCTCAGATTTAGTCGATTTTCGGCCTTGAATGTTGGAAAGTGAAAAGGCTAGAAAATTACAATCCAATGATAAAGACCTAGGGCTTGCTGTCACAAAGCCCAAGTCTGACCAAGTAATCATCTTTAAAAATTAACATGGACATGGAGTTGAATTTATATGTTCTGTCTCAAGTCCCTCCCTTGTTTTGGTAACTTCACTTTGAATTCTTTGATAAATGGTTTTCATACAATTTTTCTCATCTATTGCTTTGACATGTATGCACCGGTGTATCCTTGTCTAGAAGGCTCTGTGAGGCATAGGGAAATAGTCAAAAAAATTGGTGGCAAAGAGCCGTATGTGATTACTTCAGTAAGATTCTATATTATGTATATGTGAATTTGTGATAAGCTATTGTTGTTGTTGCACTGAGTCACAATGAGCTCTAGGCTTTTTTTCGATCCTTTGTCGAGCATCAACGAAGAATTTCAAGTACGTATGTCTGTTGTTTTGGTCCAACATTCACCGAAAAAGAAAACCGAACCACTAGGAGAAGGAAATACATGAGAGTAATCGATGTTGGCGGCAGCGGCTGAAGTGAGAAGAGGTTCAGAAGCCTTTTTTACTGGGTCCGAAATTCATCGATGCCAAATGAAAATAATGGGTATGTTTCTTTTATCTCCAACTACTTCATCACTGTTGTCTAGCAACCACTCCAAATCCATTTCTTCTTCTAGCACTAGCAGTAGGAAGCCCAAAAATCATGATGCTTCTTCTTCTTTTAGAAACATTGATGATGCCCTTGCTTCTTTCAATCACATGCTTCATAGGAAACCCCGGCCTTGTATTGATCAATTCAACAAACTGTTGTCTGCAATTGCTAGAATGAGACATTATGAGAATGTGCTTTCTCTGTCCAGACAAATGGAATTGGGAGGAATCAATCAAGTTTTTACTATTTATTGCTTTGCTTGAAACGTGTGGATCTTGGGTTCTCTGTCTTGTCCAAAATCATTGAACTTGGTTTTCAACCCGATATTGTCACATTTTCTAACTCAATCAATCTGCTCTGAAAAGTGGGTACAATAGCCCGAGCCGTGGAATTCTTTGATGACATGGTGGCAAGAGGGTGTCAACCTGATGTCCACACCTATAATACAATTATCAATGGCTTATGTAAGATTTTGGGGAAACTGCTGCGGCTGCTGGATTGTTTAAGAAAATGGAAGAGGCAGGCTGCCAGCCGAATGTGGTGATATACAGTATACTCGTTGACAGTCTTTGCAAAGATAGGCTGGTGAATGAGGCTTTCGATATCTTCTCCAAGATGAAGGCTAAAGGCGTCCCCCCAACGGTTGTCAGTTACACCTCTTTAATACAGGGCTTATGCAATTTCAGCCGATGGAAGGAGGCTTCGGCAATGCTAAATGAAACAAGGAGTTTGAATATCATTCCGAATATTGTCATCTTCTGCCTGTTGATTGATTGATACAATTTGTAAAGAAGGCAAGGTTTCAGAGGCTGAAGGAGTGTTCAAAACAATGACTGAAATGGGTGTGGAGCCTAACAACGTTAGTTAATATTCCTTGCGAACAGAAGTTCTTGAAGCTAGAAATCTATTTGATGTCATGATAACCATGGGCTCTAAACTTGATGTTCTTAGTTATAAAATCTTAATTAATGGATATTGTAAGGCCATGAGACCTAGCAACTTTTGAATGAAATGATTCATCAAGGCTTAACTCGAAACAATGTCAGTCACAACACTCTTATTGATGGCTTTTGCCAATTAGGGAGAGTTAGGGAAGCACAAGAGCTTTTCAAGAACATGCACACTAGTGGCAAACTCCTAGAATATTTCTTGATGGCATTTGCAAACAAGGGTAATATGATAAGGCACTCAGACTGTTTCGAGCAATGAAAAGTACTTGCTTGAAGCCTGTTCTAGTGATGTATAACTTCCTGGTTGATGCCATGTGCAAATTCAGGAATCTTAGAGATGCAAGGGAACTGTTTTCAGAACTCTTTGTCAAAGGGTTGCAGTGTGGTGTTCAGATATACTCTACAATAATAAATGGACTTCGTAAAAAAGGATTGTTAGATGAAGCATTGGAAGCTTTCTGAAATATGGAAGAGGATGGCTGCCCTCCAGATGAATTTTCCTATAATCTTATTATCCAAGGATTTCTCCAGCACAAGGATGAATGGCAATGCAACTTATTGGTGAAATGAGAGACAGAGGTTTCATTGCGGATGTGGGACCACAACCTCGTAGAAGATCTGTTATCTAATGAAGACAATCTTGTTTTGAAGAAGTATCTAGGCTTACGTGAAGTTTGTCAAGGTGAAAAGGTGATGCAAACTTTTATTTCTCGATGCTGCAAATTCATGTGGCAAATATCAAGTAATTTTTCCTCAACATGGAAGTTATTTTTAGTTCAATCTTGTCAACATCTGAACAACGGCGCCAGTTACATGCCACCAAATCATTGGAATTGCTAAACTAATAGTTCATCTTGATGAATGGTTCTGGTCTTACATTGAATCAGATTTCTACATTATGTTTTCAGTGGCCAGAAAAATGATAGTTCATCTTGATGAATGGTTCTGGTCTCATATTGAAGATGGCCACTATGAGCTAAATAAACTTGTCTTCACTGAATTTGGTTGTTTAACCTGAACAAAGACTTCCAGCCATCCCAGCAGGGCCGATTTTACAAAACCATTTTAGACATCATATATAAATCTGCAAAGACAAAAGCAGGCTGGAGCCGGTGCGTTGATCTGGCAGTTGTTTGTTGAAGGAATGGACGAGTTTTGATTATGGGATTGTTCCATGGGAAAGGGAGTCAACGTACAGAATTCTAACTGATCAATCGTGCAGATTGGCCAGAATCCAGGGATTTACCCTACAAAATCGATGTTTGACGGAATTGTGTTTGTAGCGGCAGTGAAATTAAGAAGTTCTGTCTAATGTTTTAATTTCTGTGTGTGTGGGGGGGGGGGGGGGGTGGGGGGGATGTGTTCTCATTTGTGGTGTGGGATTGCTCCAGCAAGGGAATCATGTCACAGGTCTTGTGCCTTATTCTACTCAATCACATACAAGTTATGAAATCAGGTAGATGAATTAGATAACTATATAGCAGTATAGAGATTGCAGAGACTGATGTAAAATCTTATGCTCTTCACATCAGAGGCTTTTTATTTGATACCTCAAAAAGAGGTTAGATTCAGGAAATTTATGTTTCCCTGCAATCAAAAGTGTGAAAGTTTCAAGGTTGTACAATTTGAAGCTCAAAAGGGCAAATGAAATCGTCACTTATCTCATGGTTTGCTTTGAGCTTTTCCACTAAAAATTGTCATATGCCATTATTACATAGTCGTCAGCATGTACTTCATATCCTTAAGCGAACAGTAACTCAATTTCCTTAAGCACGGCTACAATTTTTTTTAGTGTTTTGTTCAAAATTGGAATTCAGGGGACACGCCATTTCTAAATATTGTTGTCTGAACAATTTCCTAGTATTTGTGTTGGCAACCGCTGGCGCAATCTGTTCTATAGCTTGACAAATCTCTGCTTCAGATGCCCCGTAACAACAAAATGAAGGTGTGAAATATGTACTCTGCCCACTTCTGTGTACAATTTGAAGCTGAGCTGGAAGAGCATTGCAATTTGCAGGTGATTCCATTTAAAGCTGCATTCTGGATTTACCAAAATGCATTCTGGATTTTTTCAAACTCCTCAAAATCTTAACAATGAAGGAAATAATACAATAAACAAAAATATGCCAAGAATAATAAAGAATGTGCCCAACGTCATATAATATCTTGATTGATGCCATATGCAAATCAGGGAGGGAATTGCTTTCAAAACTTAACGTTGAAAGGTTGCAGCCTAATATTCGGATATACACTACAATAACAATGCACTTTGCAAAGAAGGGCTGTTAGATGAAGCATTGAAAGCTTTCTGAAATATGAAAAAGGATGGTTGCCCTCCAGTGAAGGTTCTTATAATGTTATTGTCCGAGGATTTCTCCAGCACAAGAATGATATAGAGGCAGTGCAACTTATTCGTGAAATGAGCGACAAAGGTTTCGTTGCAGATGGGGAAACAGGAAACTTGATACTAGATCTGTTCGTCAAGGTGATGTAAATTTTCCATGGTTCTAATTCATGTGGCCAATATCAAGTAGCTTTTTTTCTCTGTAAATTTTCATCATCTTGTGTAAAATTGTGATGCTTTTGCTATAGTTTCGTCAGAATCCAGAAATCTAGATTTTCAGTAACTGTGTTGTTATTTTTATTATGTGTAGCCTGTAAATTCATGGTCAAATCTAGAGATTGCAAACATCCTTTATAATACTTCATATATACTAATAAACATTAATTTCTGCTATAGGTTGGGCAGGCAAAATGTCCTTCATCCAGAGAAAAAGGAGAAAAAAGAGAAGGATATGAGAAAATTCACATGTATGTGAGCGATCGATTTACAGGTTCTCTCCCATGGTTTTGATTATATATATATATATATATATATATATATATATATATATATATATATATATATATATATATAATCATTGTGAAACTAACAAGACTCGGAGGACAACATATCACCATAGTTTTGAAATCCGACCGGCCTAGCGGATCGACTCAGAACCCAGGGTTGGAATCGGGTCGGGTTTAAGAAAAAATAGAAAAAGTTAAAACCTGGAACGACCCGGCAAGACCTGATCAAAAACTCGATTGCAACTTGCTGACTTTTATTTTGTTTTTTTTTTACTAAAATAACATCGTTTTGATTTTTTTAAAAAATCAGAATTAACCTGGGTGACCCGAACAAAACCTGAAATCCAGGCTTTGAACCAGGCTAGCTACCATGTCAAGTTTAAAAACTCTGATTATTACTTCTAAGTTTCTCTCCTATTTAGTCATCAATTAATGATATAAAACTAATGTGATGTTTTCTGCTGGATTTACAGCATGAAATATTTTTATAAATTGTATGGATATATCTTTAGAATATAATATGTTTTCTTTTAAATTAAATTATGACAAGCTTTTCAAGTAAGTTGGCAATTGAATTCCTCAGAACTTCAAGCCAATGTCGGGACAGTATGGTGTCGGTACTTTTCATTTTCCACTAAAACCTAGAATAATAGTCTTAAAGCAAACTTGATTCTCAAGACTTGGAGTTTTCTTGGGTGCTTCATTCCAATGTTGTCGTTGCTGAAGAGAAATCAAATCGTTAGTTTTTGAAAAGAAAAAAAATAAAAAATGAAATTTTTAGTTGCATATCTAATTATAATTACTCTACACTCCACGGTAGGTCAATAATTTTTTTAAATATCAAAAAAATATAAAAAATATTTTAATTAATAATATACTTATATTATTTTGTATTATTAATTTTATATTATTATTTGATCATGAAAGTGTTGATATAATATTAAAGAATTATATTAATTCAAAAACTTAAATTATTAATTAACATCACAAGATATAATTTATATTATTTTTATTATTATAACGTTATTTGGTTAACAAATATTAAAAACAACAAGGAAAATCTGGATTGGGTTTTCAAAACAGAAAGAGAAAAGGGCACACACCGTAAAAGACAATTAAAAGTTTATTTGTGTCAATTAACCCTAAAAAACTAAAAGAAAAGCAAAGCAGAGATCAAAAACCTTTGTTCTTTGGCTGACAACCAATGTTCTTGGATAAAAGAGAGACCCCCCCACCAAGAACTTTGATGGAATTTCGTGGAAAAGATAGGAAAGTTGTACGCAGGTGTCTATCTCTCACCCTAACTTGAGACCAAAGCACATAAAAGTGAAAGAATTATGATAGCAAAGAAGCCATATCGTCAAGAAGTCAAAGAAATAAAGAGAAGAAAGCTTGGGCTAGACACTGCACACGCAAAGTATACGAAGAAATTAAACAAAACTTCTCGCGAAATTAACAAAATTTTTCACGAAAAACACTGCTTAAATCCACAGGAAATTAAAACACTCTTAATCTACAGAGATTAATTTCTGATATCTTTCAGTTTTTTTTTTTGTTAATTTAATTATACATTGAAATTTTTCATCTACATTTATTTGAATGCCTTGAATGATTTGATGAATATGATCAAATAGTTATTGATTTAATATTTAGCTTTTTTCTTAAGTGACTCAAACGCCTTGAATGATTTGATGAATATGATCAAATAGTTACAAATACTGTCATGGGCGAATCCAATTCCAAAAAAGTTGAATTTTGTCCTCATGTCTTGTCAAAAATTTTGATTTCTGGAGTCTAGATCACTCTAATAATTTAAAACTGCCGTTGGACTGTTTTTCTTTTTAAATTACCTTTTTTATATTTTTTAATTATTTTAAAATACTAATATTAAAAATAAATTTTAGTATGTTTTTAAATAAAAAATATTTTAAAAAATAATCTCTTCTGCATTTTTAAACAAGCATTAAAAGAGACGATGAAAAGAAATATCTCATATGTAAATTATATAATTATTTTGTTAAATTGGATAGAAAAGTAAAAATTAAAATTAAAAAAATTCATTTATTGACACGATTAAAAATATATTAAAAATTAGAAACTCGTAAAGTTATCATTTAATTTTCTTTTCTTTTCTTTTTCAAATTTTCTCTGCAATTGCTTGACCCTCACAAAGAAAGAAGATGGTGGGGCTTACGAAACTTGTAAAAAAGTTTTGGGAAGGCTGTGTGCTTTTTCTGTTATATTCCTTTTTCCAAAATAGTAGATTTTGAGTTGAGACAAGGTTTGAGCACAAGTGCAGCGCAGTTTCATGTAGCCAAAGATTCATGCTTTTCAGTAAAGGATAAAATATAAAAATTCATACAAGAAATGGAAAGGAAATAGATGAACGAAAAAAAAAAAAAAAACATTAGATCGGGAGCTTCATGCTTAAAAAACTAAACTTGTTTTAATTTTTATTTAATTTATGCAAGTTTGGACTTTATCAAATATAATTTGTAATTAAATTTGACATGTTCTTTCTCGTTAAAGAACCATTTTAACCCGTCATCTCTTTCATGACAGAAACATCATTAACAAATTTTATCAAAATTGATACTAAAATGTTCTCAATCCAATAACTTAACCTGTTAGGTGAGGTTCCAAGATATAATTTATATTATTATCTAACACACCGTTTCAAGTGAAAGCCCTTTAGGCTTGAAACTTGTATAGGTCCATATTACTTGATTTTTATCAAATAAATGAGAATGGTGAGATTCGAACTCGTGACCGCTTGGTTATCATGGTTCTAATACCATATTAAAGAACTATCTCAACCCAATAGTTTAAGCTGTTAGATAAAATCTCAAGATATAATTTATATTATTCTCTAATATTTCTAATCCAAATTGCGTAACTTTTGATCAATTTTAATTTAAGTCCACTAAAAAAAAATAAGTTGAATTATTTGCATATGTTTTGTCAATACTTTGGATTTCTCCTAGCTTCTAAAGAAGGCGGTGACAAATTTAAACAAATTAGAATATATTATTTACTATCAATGTTTTCTTTACAAAAAAAAAAATCTCAAGCCAAAATTGTTAATGTACATTACAAATAATTGCATTATCAATATAGTATTATTTATTTCAAAATAATAATATGATTAAACTTGATTAACCTAATAAATTATCTCATTGATTGACTTGACTCGTATAAAATCTGTTTTGATATAGTTT
>Ga0325404_1008231_pt1 | contig 10758 bp, 7 predicted proteins | sample PopdelMetagenome_18_FD_205664 | JGI IMG/M metagenome (GOLD analysis project Ga0325404, IMG submission 205664) | Populus deltoides microbial communities from Bellville, Georgia, United States - Xylem-Control-R1 | ecosystem: Host-associated > Plants > Phyllosphere > Stem > Wood/Secondary xylem...
ATGTTTATTATCTTTTTTATTTTGATTTTTTAATTGATTTTCAATTAAAATCAGATGGTTAAAAAAAATTAAAAACCAAATTAAAAAAATAATAAAATTTTCACGGACCTTCGACTATAATGTTTGAAAAAATAAACATCGAAGCCTTCGACGGTAAAAAAAAAACCCGACAATTTGTAGTGCAATAGTTAATGAGATAATTAATTCCTTCAATAACCAGTGGGGTGATGGTGTCCACAACCTCGGGCTGCTTCTTTCCATGTTGGTGCAGGGTCTGTGTCAACAATTAAAACTCTTGGACAAAGTTTTAACAGGAATTTAGGCACACGCAACCATGGAAGTATTTATTAATTTATTTATTTTAACTCCGACGTCTCCAGCTTATAATTATGCCAGGTCCAGTCACATAAATGGTTCGATTTGATGTGTGGCTGTGGCCCATTTTTATGTTATCTCTGTGGAACCAGCGCCCGGCGTGAGCTAATTACTTCCCTGCAAGCAAGCTCCATCCACTGTCATCGCCGGAGCCAGTTTGACTCTATCACTTGAAAACAACAACTCAGTAAAGCACGGGCCAGAAAAACATCACCAGCATGGGAATCTTGATGGGAACTGCCTCCATTTTCTATAATTCCCACTTTATTTCCTTTCAAGCTTTTCATGTATTGCAAATAAGAACTCAGTAATTCTGTTCTTGTTCCAGGAATGGCTTGTTGCGAGTAAAATGTCAATGTACACTGATTAGATCGAGAGCTCCATATTAAACCTAACAAGTTCAAGATCCCCAGGCCATTAAAATTCGTGGGAATGCTGTCGACCCATGACTCTACCTTGCAGCCCAAGAAAATTACCAGTCTAAACTCATGTTCCCTAATTAGACCGACCAATGTCTTGATCAACATGTACCAAACAAATTGGAGTATTTATGCAACCAATATAAAATCAAGATCATGTTAACTCCTCTTTGATCTCATTGTCACCATCAAGCATTACCACCTAAATTCTCCAATCTCCAAGTCATATGCAAAATAAGGTCCCCGCTGGCACCATGGCCCAAAAAACTAATCCAAACGAACCCTAATTCTAGGGTGCCCTTGTGTGATTTCAGCGTAACAATGCAAATTGATAAGGGAGTGTTTCTACTCCCCTTAACCCTAAAATTACCATGACCAAATCTTCTTTTCCTACCAAGAAATCAGAAGCACGCATAACAACCAGTGGCAAGTGAGTCCAGGGTGTTGACCGGTGACCATAGTTAATCTACCATAACCCTCGGAACCAGTAAACTACTAACCATGGTTATCCCAAAGAGTTAGGGCACTGGTCTCACTGATGAGCTTTAACTACGGTCAAATGTATCTGGTTAGGATCTGGGTTTGGCTGCCTTGATTTCAGAGCTTAGCCTAAACAACTCGCTACACCTTTGACAAAACCCTTGTGATGCGAAGCCAGTTTTTCTCTTGTTGGGGGATTATCTAATCTTCAGGCAAGTAAGATGGAAATTTTTATTTATTAAAAAAATTCTCCCCTCCTTTTATTTAATTACTTGGATACTTCTGTAAGAAAAAACACCCTTACTTTCTTTTTGGTATCGCGTGTTCATCACCTTCCAAGGAGCTAGGATAGTTTAGAGCTGGCTTAGGCATGCTTTGTGCTTGCAACTTTTCAAGTTACAATTTAAAATTACACCAGACGACAATTCTTAATCTTAACAATTTCCTTTTCACTTTTTTTTTTTTTAAGATTTTAACCTGATACGTGCCATATCCATTGTTGTATTTAATATATGTTGATATTTTAAAACTTATTTTAAAAGATTTGAGAGTCGAATATAATTTTTTAATATTTTTTTAGAAATATAATCTTTCATATAACTAAGAGAATCAACACAAACTCAATGGCCGAGGGCCCAGGCTCGAGATATAAAATAAAAAAAGAAGGGAAAATGAAAATAGCAGTAGAAAAATATCAGAGAGTACAACACACGCGCTAGAAAAGACCAAACTGGAGTTGAAAGCACTTATAAACACTTTCTTGTATTAATGTTTTTCTTTTTACAAGTGAATAAAGTAGAAAATTAGCAAAGGGGAGAAAAGAGGGGGGGAAATCACAGAGAGATGATGATTCATTTTCACCTGAAGATTGGGTATGATGGTGGACTCTTGTGATCCAAAACACATAATTTAAAAGCCACCCAATCTCTTTCTCCTCCTCGAGAAAACCCATAAAACAATTACTATCTCTTTCCCCTTTGTTTTTTTCTCTTGTCAAATCCTTCCCTGCGAGTCTGGTCGGCAGAAGCAAGCTCACAAGCACACTCTTAAAAACCCATTAACAAGCTCCCTTCCTTCATACCCTTACACTTGCTTACTCAATTCTTACTAAGATCTCTACCCTTTGAATAGTTTTGCAACTTTTGTGTTTTTTAGTGCTTTACTCTGTCTCTCCCTGACAGAATTTATGTTTGAAGCAAAACTTAGAGACGGTAAGTTGTTCTTTGATTTTGGTTGAGATTTATTAGAATATTCTGCTTATTTTTGTTCAGAGTAAATTAATTTTCATCAACATCTCAAAATCTTTGTTGTTTTTTTCTTCACAAGTTATAACTGATTCTTTTTTCATATTTAATTGTTGCTAAAAATTGTTACTATTAAAGCTTGATCTTTTTTATTTCTCATCTTCGTTCCCCCTGTTTTTGGATGGTTAAGCATGAAAAAAAAAAAAACCATGTGATAGATATATTATGCAATTGATCCGAGCAATAAAGATGTTGTTCTTTTCTCTCATGTAATTTAATTTTTTTTTCTCTTGCAAATTTCAGGTTATACCCAGGTTCTTCAAATCCCAAAACTACATAGTGGTCCAATGATTAGGGAGTTTCAAGTTATGAATCCCCCAAAGGAACAAATGAGAGTGGCAGAAAAATGTTTAGATTCACAATTATGGCATGCTTGTGCTGGTAGCATGGTTCAAATGCCAGCAGTTAACTCAAAAGTTTTCTATTTTCCTCAGGGTCATGCTGAACATGCTCAGGGGAGTGTGGATTTTGGTCATTTTCAGATTCCTGCACTAATCCCTTGTAAGGTATCCGCTATTAAGTACATGGCTGAACCTGAAACTGATGAGGTTTATGCCAAAATTAGGCTAACCCCATCCAGTAATAGTGATTTAATGTTTGGAGATGGTTGTGGTGAAGATAGTGATGATAGGTTGCCTAACGGGATTGAGTCTCAAGAGAAGCCTGCTTCTTTTGCCAAGACATTGACTCAATCTGATGCTAATAATGGTGGTGGGTTCTCTGTGCCACGTTATTGCGCTGAGACTATATTTCCAAGATTGGATTACACCGCTGAGCCGCCTGTGCAGACCATTCTTGCCAAGGATGTGCACGGAGAGACTTGGAAATTTAGGCATATTTACAGAGGGACGCCTCGTCGCCATTTGTTGACTACTGGATGGAGTAATTTTGTGAATCAAAAGAAGCTTGTGGCTGGGGACTCTATTGTGTTTTTGAGAGCAGAGAATGGGGACCTTTGTGTTGGAATTAGACGTGCTAGGAGAGGGATCGGTGGTGGAAATGAATGCTCATCGGGGTGGAATTCATTTGGGGGCTATTCTGGGTTTTTGAGGGAAGATGAGAGTAAATTGACGAGGAGGAATGGTAATGGGGATATGAAGGGGAAAGTGAAGCCCGAGTCTGTTATTGAAGCTGCATCTCTTGCAGTCAATGGGCAGCCTTTTGAAGTTGTCTATTATCCTAGAGCGAGTACTCCAGAGTTTTGTGTAAGGGCCTCAGCTGTGAGGACTGCAATGCATATTCAGTGGTGTCCAGGGATGAGGTTCAAAATGGCATTTGAGACCGAGGATTCGTCTCGGATTAGCTGGTTCATGGGAACTATATCTTCTGTTCAGTTTGCTGACCCCATCCGCTGGCCAAATTCTCCATGGCGACTTCTACAGGTACCGTGAATCTCAATTTTGGATGGGAAATTCTCTACTTGTTGATCTTCAGTACTTACTGCCTTGCTTTTCTCCTGTTACCTGTTGAATTTATTATTGATTTGGAAGGATGTATTTGTATAAAATTGATATAATTGGGCAACATATGATGTAGTTGGACTGGTGACTCTGAAAAAGCTCAGCTATAGTCCAACATGGTAGCTGTCCTGCTATTTCGAGTACTTCTTTTATTTAGTAATTCATTCCAAAGAAAAGTCATTTTTTTGACACACACCTTTGCATGTTACTTTTCTTGACCTGAATATTATCACTCGTTAACCACAAATTTATTGTTTTTATGGATGTGCAAGTTTTGCATGGTTATGATTTCTTGAATATAATGGCATAAAAAATTGTTGCTGATATTTTCTTAGTTTAGTTGTTTGCAAACAATAGGAAGAAAGTAGCGAAATAGCCAATACACTTTCATCAACAGGAGCACGCTGCAAATGATCTGCCTTAGGCGTGAATTATTTTCCTGACTATATCTTCTTTCATGTTTTCATTTTTCAGGTAGCATGGGATGAGCCAGATCTACTGCAGAATGTGAAGCGCGTTAGCCCATGGTTGGCTGAACTGGTATCGAACATGCCAGCCATTCATCTCTCACCCTTCTCACCCCCAAGAAAGAAGTTGAGACTTCCACAACCCCCGGACTTTCCCTTACTCGGTCAAATTCCAATGCCGTCATTTACCGGCATCCCGCTTAGGTCGAACAGTCCCTTATGCTGTGTCTCAGATAACATTCCTGCAGGCATACAGGGAGCCAGGCATGCTCAATTTGAACTATCTTCATCAGATCTCCACTTCAACAAACTGCAGTCGGGACTGTTCCCAGTTGATTTCCAGCGACGTGATCATGCTGCCTCGCCTTCTAGAATCTCCAGTAGTAACTTCATGGGCAATACTAAAAAAAGTGAGAATATTTCTTGCTTGCTGACAATGGGAAATTCCTCACAGAGTTTGAAGGAAAGCAGTGAAACAAAGACACCCCACTTTGTACTGTTTGGTCAGCTTATTGTTACCGATCAGCAGAGTTCTCAAAGCTGCTCTGGTGATACAAATGCAAACAGTTCATCAGATGGAAATCTAGGGAAGGCCAGCTCTGATGGGTCTGGTTCTGCATTACAACAGAATGGCCCGATGGAAAATTCTTCAGATGAGAGGTCTACTTGGTACAAGGATCACCAAAAAACTGATCTTGGCCTGGAGACTGATCATTGCAAGGTGTTCTTGGAATCAGAGGATATTGGTCGAACCCTTGACCTATCAGTCCTTGGTTCATACGAAGAGCTGCACAGAAAGTTGGCTAGTATGTTTGGCATTGAGAGTTCAGAGATGCTGAGCAATGTGCTTTACCGGGATGCAGCTGGCGCCACCAAACATGCTGGAGATGAGCCCTTTAGGTATCCTCACTCCATCCCCTTTTTACATGTTACATTTTTTTTTTTTGGCTTGTTTTATTTATACAGTTTGCTCATAGATTGCACTTCTAATTGCTTGACAGTGAGTTTTTGAAGACAGCAAGAAGGTTAACAATTCTTTCATATGCAAGTAGAGACAACTTCGGAAGGTAGACAATGAGGAACTTCCATCGAATTGTACAGTTAGCAAGTCATTTGTTTTGATTGCAACTTTTCACGTATTTTGTCTATCGGGAGTTGTGGGATAAGTCCACTCCATCCACTTTTGGGATATGATTTAACTTTCCAATGAAATGACTTTTATGTTCATCACCGATGCCATTCAATTCCGGCATGAAATTTCGTTGTCTTGTATTTGTTTTAGCTTGCGAGGATATGCTGGATTTGTCTGTGTGTATATATTATGCAGGTTTGGCATAACTCTTCATGCCCGCTGGTGTCTCTGCAAAGAACAATAGTGGTTGATGCTGAGAGTGTCTCCACCAATTCTTGTTCTGAGTTTTAGAAATTGCTCCTTCTATCAAATTGCCTGTGGCTATGAAATGTCAAAAGAAGTGATTTGTGGCAGATGGTTAAATTCGTAGGAAGTGGCATGGCATCAAATTTTGTTGCCAAGTAACAAAACTTTTCAAGGCAGCAACAGTTTTTGTCAGAGTTCCGGTAGATTGTCAAATAATAGCATGACACAGAAGATTATGACCATGTACATTTTAGTATAATAAAGTCATCGCCCGACACGTTTCTGTCAGGGCAATAACTTTAAACCAGAATAAAATGACATCTAGCCCAGTAGCAGGGGGGGAACGTGAGAATTAAATTCAGCTTGTGATCTCCGTTCGATTAGGTGCATGATCAATTTTTTTTTCTTGTTTCAGCGATTAAGAAGATTCTTAGGTTTGTTTACGTATCAACCGGGGCTGAGTTTTTTTTCATTCTATCTTAAATACACTTCTTTTATATTGACTTGGCGTATTTATAAAATTACATTTTTAAAATGCAAAAACAAGCTTTTAACCCGGACCGGTCTTGTTCAGCAAATCCTGAGAAAATAAACTATCTCATCGGGATTTGAATTATCGTGCACACATTAAAAAAAAGATTAACTTGCATGCACAGACAGATTAAACAAGTGTTGAAAAGTTTGCGAGTGCAGAGGAGCAAGGTCTTTAAGTGGGATTTTTTTAATGCTACACTAGGCAGACAGAGATTCGTGAGTCAAGGAATGCCAACCCCCTCACTACCTCTGCTAGCTTGCATTTACACACGCACCAACACAAACCTCAAGGTGCCCTCTCTCTCTCTGTTTTAAATTTACAAAATTCAACCTTTAATACAGTTAAACCGGTGAGAATTTAGATTTATTTTTTAAAATTATTAGTTTGAATTTTATAAATTTTAGGATCATCGAAGATTTATGTGGTCATTAATTTCAGGACTCATAAAATTAATCGAGATACACACAAATTAACCCAAACACCTATATTAATAAAAAAAATTACAATACTCGATGTGTTTCTATACATATATTTTGAAGGGCCAAACCCAGTTTCAAAGGATTTTTTTTTATCAAATCATATAATATTGGTTTACTCTTAATAAGGATTAATTGATATCAACTAAGATAGTATTGTCAAGGTGTTTAATGAATTTATATCAACTAAGATAGTATTGTCGAGGTGTTTAATGAATTTACTCTTAATAAGGGCCAAACTCATTTTGAATTTAAAGAGATCATGAAAGGAAAAATATCTTGAATGTTCTAATTGTAATATGGTTGGTTTGTCTAAAATTCTCCGGAAAAAAAATAATAAACTATCTCAATGAATAAATACCGGTAATTATAGCAAAATTAATCTGAATAATAATAATAAATCTACTCAAAACATGTGCACATGAGAGACCATAACCTAAAAACAGAGAAAGAAAAGGAAATTAAAAGAAAATAATAATAATAATAATGTGGATAGAGTGCATGTCTTTGACATTTGTTAGAGCAGTAACAGTGAACATGAGACAGCAAAGATAACAGGCAAGACACATTCTACATGTCTAGCGTTGGATCCATCATATTATCAAAAGACTAACATTAACATAACATCGTATCTTCTTCTTCTTCGTCTCCTTTTCTTTCTCTCTCTTTTCAATACAAAATAATATCACAGTTAGTTAATTAAAAGCTAATCACATGATGAGGCCAAGGTCAACCATTCATACAATGTGCCGTTTTGATGGCCGAGCCCTCCTCCCACGGGATGCTTTTTTGACTGTGTCCAGCAAACAGTCAATACTTTTTGTCAATTATCCAAATTCTCAACCATCAACAATACATCTATCCCAGTGTAAAAGGATTAGCAACGCCGAGAACATCTTTTACCGTTGCAAGTTAAATTCGACCGAGCTGGCTTTTATATATAAATATTGGGGAGGCTCGAGTTTGAACGTGCGCTGGGAGGAAATCTACTGATCAATCACGAAAGTGTGATGAAATACAGGTTTAAGAAGGAAAAAAAAAAACCTAACTTAATAAACACGCAAAAAGGAATTAAGAGAAAAGGGCTACCATGAAAATTGCCAAGGGGGAGGATGATTGTACAAGGCAAAAGTGACAGGGAACATAGCATTGAATCTGCCGAGTCTTGCTAGTTTCAATATGTCATGTTATTGATGCCATGCTGCGTTTCCTTTTGTGTTATTTTATAGACCGAGATCCAAGAATTTCCATTGATATGGCTCGGGGGTCAACTCCATGAAATCAGATTTCCGACATGGGAATTGGAAGCCTCCGAGCTGTCTTTTATTGTAGCATGAATGTGCGTGGAACAGAAACTTAGAGCAACAAAGGCTATTTTAAAGCAGGGAGGTATTGAAGCAAGCAACTGCTTAATTAACTTTGTCAAACTTACAACTGTCAAGAAAACAAGCCATTTTTGTCAACACAACATGTTGTGTTCTGTGAGATTGTTTCTTGGCCACGAGCTTTGAAGCCACTCATCCTCCACCGAAAGCCCCAGAGCAACAAAGATTAAGCCCTACGTAAGAGAACCATCTGCCTACGCCCTGATCACGTTTGAGTGTCATTTTCTCCGTATGACAAGCCGTTGAAAAATGTTGCAAATACAACCAAATCTCTAAACCATACATACAAACACCCTTCAGTTACAGGTGATTATCATCATTGATACCACTGGCCAGTTTATTTATTAGATATTAATGCAAGTCAAATATTTCTCTTAAAAAATACTAAAAAGTCGTAGAATTGTCTAGGATTAATTTCTTAATGAAATGTTATCATATCTTAAATTGTTTTTTTTAAATTATCTTAAAAATACTAACCTGTTTTTTATAGTCTTTGATATTTTATAAAGAAATATGTATAAATCATATGTTATTTAACTAAAAAACAATTGAAATGTAACGAAAGTGAGTCGATCAAAACGAATTACACTTTTAAAAAAGTCTTATCATTCACACGCGTTTTATTTCTCCTTTCATCTAATAAGTGTATACGAGGTATTTATCTCTTGTGTTACGATTTTTTTCTTTTTTCTTTTTTCTTTTTTCTTGTATAGGAACCGAACAAACATGGAAGTTCAGGGCAAAACCGAAGGATCGTCAGCGAGCACAATAGAATGGCCCAATAAACCTTGACCATGATTATTGGGCCCTTGAGACTTTGGCAAATTAGATGCTAGCTAGCACCAAGATTTAGGTAAGTAAGGAGCTGATCTGGACGGAGAGGAACTGAAAGGTTTGATGCAGTCCCAAAAGAGCTCTTTAGACCCCTAGATTCTGTCTTGCTTCTTTTTGTGTTTTTGGGCTTTGGCCCATTTCAATACCCGGGGAAAAAAACTGCTGATTCTCACACTAGCCTCGTTAAAACTTTAAAGTCCAGATCAGGCCATGGGGACATGCGAACCCAATTTGAGGGGTAGTTTTATGGTTTAAGAATTTCGGGACTTGTCCCTGAAAGAGAGTAAAAAGGAGGCTGCATTGTGTGCCTCACGAGCAGAGACTTCTATAGCCTCTGGTGGCATGGCTTCCATGTCCCGGACTGGTTGAGGATATTCGAAAATGTCCTCTTTCGCTGTTGATGACGGAGGAACAATCGATGAGGCCCTTGTAATAAATAATTACTGCATCTTGTTGTTTTCTTGTCATTGACATGGAGGATGTAATCAATGGCTTCTCTTCTTATATTATGATCTTCGAGACTTTCATGGTCAGTTAGCTAGGTTGGAGCACCTGGACGAGGAATCAATGCTCTTCCTTCCAGCAGGAAGGATAAAGGTGCTCAGTTTGTTGAAGTTTCTCCTAGCTTGCCAGCAGGCCGACCTGGAGGGTGAATGAATAGAGCAGGCAGGGCTGTTGTATGGATGTAGCTGGCGGTCGCCTTTGGATGGTGATGGTGAACATGGCAAGCAGGGGTCGGAAGTGAACCGAGTTATTGCTAGACGCCGCGGCATGAATGATTTGAAGAGCCAAAATTTCTGTTTGTCTATAAGAAGAGGAGGTGGTGGTGTTACGAAGTACAGAGAAATGTGAGATTATGCGTTGTTAATTTGGTTGTGAGGGATATTCCAAAGAATGGCGATTGCATCAATCACCAACAAAAGAATATCACTGGTCTGTGGGAGTGGGACTCGGGGCGTCACAAACAATGCAGAAGCTTGAGTTTGACAAAGCACCGGCCACCGTATTGGCACATCTGCATGTCGAAAGCCCAAGTGCGACAAAGGCTGAGGCCACTCTATATCGAAATCCCAAGTACGACGAAGGTTGAGGCCTACGTAAAAGAACTGTCTATACCTTGATCACGTCTTGAGTGACATGGAACTCCATAGGACTTGTAAGTGAAGAATGTTAAAAGCGCACTTCAACTCTATTTTATTGTGATCGACAACCATACCCGTGTAGGGATCCTTTTTCCATCTCCCTGTCTTCTCAATCAACTCTCTAGTCCCGTTCCGTTTTCATTGATCTGGAATTTGTTGATTCTTCAAATTCAAAGCTGCCAAATTAAATCTCAAAATTGATTGTTGCCTCAAATGAAAAAGAAAACGAAAAGTAAAATTAGCAAAAACGAAATTAACGTAAATCCTGAAAGAATTTACATCATCACAGCAGAACAAAGAGAAGTATGGGCTAAGTCAGCTCTTAACACACGAGTGACAAGTCCCACAAACCATTATCGTTAGCCTAACAATTTCGTCTTTGTAAAAACCTCTTGATTTGTTAAACAACCCAATCTAAAGACATGCACAAAGGATACCACAGATGCAAAACCAAAAAATTATTTCTTCTGTGTATAATTACTTAAAGGGATTGACGGGGTGAT
>Ga0325404_1008233_pt1 | contig 10754 bp, 10 predicted proteins | sample PopdelMetagenome_18_FD_205664 | JGI IMG/M metagenome (GOLD analysis project Ga0325404, IMG submission 205664) | Populus deltoides microbial communities from Bellville, Georgia, United States - Xylem-Control-R1 | ecosystem: Host-associated > Plants > Phyllosphere > Stem > Wood/Secondary xylem...
TATATATATATATATATAAAAGAGTCCGTGATGAAGGTACCAATGCAATACCTTGTTCATCATATTCCATTGCCCCACTTGAGGCAAGCAATCCTTTTCTTTTCCAGTTTCATGATATTTCAGCTGGAGGTTCATGTGTCATTAGATGATGAACAAGTAACAATAACATCTTCCTCTAAATCAATACAAACTTTAAAGAGAAGACTTTTTTATATTTACCCAAGGGGCAGGGAGAATTCGAGCCTCAACAGAAGCAAGCTTTTCACTGATTTTGATCCCAAACTCCTTCGCATAGGGGTCTTGATCATAAGCATTATTCTGAACAGTCTGCTTGTGTTGGAAAGTGCAGAGTACAGAATGTTAAAAGATTAAAATAGGACAAAAAAAAGCAAAAAATTAATGCAATACCAAAAGACACTAGACCACAAGCTAATTTCTAGCAAAATTGCATGCTTCTTTGTGAGCAGGAGTAAAATTTACAGTTTGTGCAATTATTTGAACATGGAAATGACAGTAGTTATTTATCAATGTCAGTGCTGGTCCAACTAAAATGAGAGAACTCAAGATTCTGTCAGAGACTTCGCATCTAACACAAGGCTTGTAAAGCATGGTGTGGCACTTCAGTGATGGCATAACATGCGATATTATTTTTTAAGCAATAAGATTGCACAGTTTCTATTTTTCCAGTGATAGAAGCGTGTTGCTCAAATTCACAAATCCAACTTGTTCGGTCTACACAAACAATATTCGCTTGAAGAGAAGGGAAGTCGAAACACCACAAATACCTGCAAAATGTCATTTTCCCGATCCCTGGGTCTTTGACATGTAACTTTTAGGAGGGCAGTAATTTGCCTCTCATTCAACCGTTTTGTATACCGTTGCCCCTCCACAATTTTGCAAGCCTAGCAAGCCAATTTGGAATCCACAAAAACTTAACAAGAGTAAAAGAAAGACAACTGAAAGCAAGGCATTGAGCAGAAAAAAGGACCTCGGCTTACCTCCATGGGTAGATAATTTGCTTTCTTCTGGTTTCCAACCTGAAGGCAAGGTAGATGTGCATGTTGAATGGTGAAGCCATACATCTCTTGGAAGTATTCAACAACTGACTTCATTGTCGAGTTATCATCAACAGGAAACCTACACAAGAAGAGCTTTGACTATAAGAACACGCATAAAGAATCACAAATATTCAGAAGCTCTTTGAATAAAACAAAATTAGAGAGAATCTTCCATTTCCTTGATCTAATTGTATGCTGAATAACCTCAAATAACTAATCAATTGCCGTACCTTTTTCACATAAAAGAAAATCTCAATGGCCTGAGTAATTAGATAATTTAAAGAGCACGTAAGCATGAGAGAACTAAAACTTACACAAGTTCTCTTGTAGGCTGAGATGTCAAGCCCGAGACACGATACTTTCTTCGTACACTCCCTCTGTGAGTTACTTCAACTTTCACTCCTCTTAGACCTTTTTTAATCTGTCATAATGTTTTTAAATAGCAGCTCAAGTTAAAGTAAATTCCAAAAGATTAAAAACAAAAATAGCCTTCGTCATCTCCACGGTTTAAAGTACCTTCACTCGATCAGAATCAGACAACGGCCTTGACAATACATCTTTGCCTAGAAGCTGAGCGACAAACTCTATCACAGGAAGAGGCTCGATGAATGCTGCCGAGGCCATATCTACGCCACGATACACAAAGAAAAAAGAACATGAGATGAGACTGAGAAAACATCATGCAAACTACAAAAAAAAATCTATCAACACGCTTCAATTTCTTGTAATTAAATTACCAATGTTTAAGGACAGTCCCATTTGAGTCGGTCTTATACTCTGGTAAAATCCGCACCAGGATTCCAAGCCTTCACCTAGTCGCTGTGGTGCTCTTATATCGGGTGAAAAAAAGGATCTTCCAACAGGGCAATACCTTGACAGATAAAAGACATCATGAAATAATAAGGCTCAATCCAAGAATTACAAAATTATTGTGATAAAATTTGAAATGACCAGTAGACTCAATAAGAAATTGTACCTCTTTGTAGAGAGCTCTCTCAGTACAATGTCAAGAATCTGTAGAGCTTCCTGCGGAGCATCAGCACGTTTTCCAGCTAAGAATTGACTCAAATGATACATGTTTGCCCTTGCAACAAACTTGATCACCACTTTGTATTCTCTCTCTCTCCTGAATAATTGTTACAAGGGCCAAATAATTACTTCATAACCGCGAATAAAACAGAAGAAAAATCTAGCATGCATTATTAATGTGATAAACAGGAAACTTATCTTCTTCCCTTTTTTTTTCTCAAACTTAAATTTATATTTCTTACCCTCAATTTTCTAATTCCTTATTAATAACAATCTATATTGAGTCAGCAGAGAAAAACAAAGTAAAATATAAATGAAGGAACCAAGACAGAGATAATAAATACTAACTTGGGACCACTGATACCATCCTGTGCATCAACAAGCTTAATAGCGAACTCCTTCCAAGCAAACGGAAGCTTACCAGCTGTGTACAAGCTCTTTCTGCCATCATAAGCAGGCAGTCGCATTCCTAAATCAGATTCTTTGTAAAGCCTCACGAGCTCTGCCATAATAGCTCTGTTCATAGTTCTTGATGCCACTTCAGGAGTTATAGTAACCTGCAAGTATCAGAAGGAACAGATGTTGAAAAATGGTAACAAGCAAAAAGAACATATTAACGGCCAGATTTAACACACTCGTAAATGTTACCAGAAGTATAGAAGAAAAAACAGAACCCATTTAATTTCATCTACGATGCAACAGCGAAAGATAAGAAGAAACAACAGTATGAACGCGTCAGCTGTCAGATTTAGGGCCACGAATCAGCAATGCCATAAATTCTCTTCAGAAAAGAAATTAAAAACTTAAATATTCTACAGCAGCGTATATCAACAGTCATGTTCAATACTGTAAGAATCCATCCAAGAAACAGAGAACAATAAGAACATTTAAATGCTCAGTGTCGGGCTAAGGGCCCAGATGGTGAATACAGAAAAATCCATTAGACAAAATTTGGGAAGAAAAGGAAGAGGAAGGGAAGGAAAGAAACAAAGGACATCATCTTTTCCTTCATTACAATAAAAGAAAGAAGCTTACATCATACTGGTTCAAGTCCTTGTCTGGTAACTCTGCAAAGAAATGGTTGGCCTTAACAATACACTTGCTACCAACTTGACCATAACCAGGCCTACGCGCGAAACTCAAAGACTTGCTTGAGGTTGGGAACCCCGGACCCATCTCCATTTCACAAACATTTTTACCAGTCTCAATAGGCCCAGTTGAAGTAGTTGACAGGAGATCACCAATTGGATTCACAACAGGTTTATGTACTACAGTACAAGGCCTTGAACAAGGCCTCATACATACATCTCCTTGATCGGACTTTCTACCACCTCTGCCTCTTCTTCTCCCTCTATTCTTTGCAGGAGGTGAGGTCTGGTTTTGGGGTTTAGTGTTGGAACTTTCTTGGAGTGGTTGTGGTGGTCCTTTGCCATTTTGAGCAGTTTTGTGGTGTTTTTGAGGTTGGTTTATGGAGTTCTGCATGTGAGTTTTTATCACTAAGTGCTGCTCGGAGCTCTCTTTCATTTGCCTTATAGGCATAGCTAGTTTTTTCTTTCACTTTATTCCCTTCACTCACTGAAACTTTATGTGAAAGCAGCAAGATACTTTGTCTTCAAAAAAGTAAAGATTCACCGAATGGAAAAAATATACTTTATTTATCTTCTAGTCTTTTGCTTGCTGGCCTCACAGGCTTGGAATTAAGACCACTTCTCCTCTGCAACCAAAAAAAGGTTCGAAATCAATAAGAGAAAATGCATGGCAGCCTAGTGAACAAAAAACTAGACACTGTAAAGAAATAGGGATGATAATGATGACGGTGCAATTCAAAGTAGTTTTATACGCAAGTAAAAGGGTATGGATAAAAGGCCGGGACTTTTTTGCACTTCACAAGCAGCACTAGTCCTTTGCAAATTTTGAAATCAAGCCTTTCACCTCTGATTCAGCATATAAACCCCATAAACATATATATAAATTACAAAAAAAATGAAAACCCAAAAGCAAGAATTACAGTTTCTCTCTGACCGGAAACCATTAAAGTGGAGAATGCAAAACATGAGTGCACAATACATTAATAGCACAGGCATATATATATGGTATAGATTGTTTGCTGAAGCTTTAAACAGATTTTTTTTCTTTAAAAATTACCTTAAAATCTCAGGAAAGGAACCAGGAAAAAGAAGGGGGGAAATTAAAACAAGAAACCCCAAATAAGACCAACAGCTAAAAATCAGGTCCGCGACTCGAAAAATGATGCCAGATTCAAAGAAAAAACTGACCATCGCCAATCCAAAATCTTCTTATAGATGGTTCTATTTAGCAAGCCCAATGACAATGAATCGAAAGGACAAGAACAAGCAAACAAAGCAGTGGTACAAAAGAAAAAATCAAATATATTAGTAGAAGGAAGAAGCCCAAGAAATACATTAGTTATGTGCCCAGCAGACAGAACCAAAACATTAAGCCTATCTGTTCCTTGTACAAAACTGGAAGTTCATAAATAAAAGATCAGGTAAAAACCAAGCAGAAAAAAACACAGCGAGAGCATTACAGAAAATTCTATTTTATTTAAAGAGAGATTTGAAACCCATATGAGTACACATAGAAGAAAACAAAAAAAAAATACAAGAACAAGGAGGAGTAAGGTTGGTGTATACAAAGCGAAGGAATAAACTTTGAAAAGGGCAGTGAAATCACTATCATACCCAAGCAAATTTATTGCTTTGATAAAAATGTCACAGCAATAAATACCAACAACGACTCCGACAACAAGAGAGAGGGAGAGGGAGAGAATTACTCGTACACAACACTCACCTGCTCACTCACGCAGTCGGTAACAACCAAGATACAAGAGTTGAGGTTGCAAGAAGAGAAATGTTTGAGAGAAGAGGGAGACAGAACGTGAAATGATGGGTTTAAGGAGAAAGGAAAGTGAAGGCTTTTTATGGAGGGTTTCAGTTCTTCTGGCCTTAGAAATAAAAGAGAGTAAGAGTGAGAGAATTCTAGAGAGACGATGATGATGATGAATCTTTATACACGCATGCAAGTGTGCTTTTGGTGTTTTCTTTATCACGTGTAAAAGGCTTTGTGAGTGAGGCCCTCTGCCATGCCTCTCTCTCTCTCTCTCTCTCTCTCTCTCTCTGCTGCTTTATATATTACGACTACCCTGCTTTTAGCCCCTCTCTCTCCCTGTCTTCGGTTTCAGTTCTTGATGACTGAATTGCGCAGCCTCGGGGACGTACCATTGCTTAAAAATATAGGAGCCATTTGAAAAGAAAATATAAAAATAAGCAAGCAAATATGTAAGTGACACGCTTAAGAAAAGGGCAATGCGGTAGACAAGACTAGAGGGAGGGGAGGGATGGGGTTTAATATTAGAGAATACTAAAATTATTACTATTGTTGTTGTTATCTGTATGGTCCAAAGAGAGTCTCTGAGTAAATATAAAAGCAATCATCCACGGAAGAAGAATAATTCGAACTCACAGTCCTCACTCCTGCAGATTTCTACATATGTTATGTAATGTTCACTCTTTTTCTCTCCCTCCCTCTCTGTTTTTTTTTATTCCTAATTCTTAATTTCTCTACACTGCTTCGAATATTCTCTAGTCCCTATGTGCCCACTAAACAAAACAACACCCCCATCCATTATCACAGCCTTGCTGAAGCCTTCAACGGTCGATTCAAGGGGACTTTAGAACACCGGGTCCACCTTCCTTTCTTTCATTTTTTTTTTCCTTACTCCTTATCTATATATGTGGCTCCCACTGGCTTTTTGTATTGATGGTCTGATGATCCAGCGGGCATCATGCTCTACCTTCAATTCATGGCCTTGGCCCCCACCAATCTGAGGGCTTTGATGAGGAGGAAAGCAAAGTGCTTGGTCCTTATTGCTTTCTTATTTTGTTGGGTTCTGTAGGGGAAATGATCAAAAGATCATAGATTCTTAGGTTTGTTAATGCGCAGGGAAGTACTTGATGATAGCCTTGGATTTTTGGATAATAGGACAGGAAAAAAGAGAGGAAGGAGTGCGTAACGAGGGAGAATAGTGATCGTGCATCATGATATCTAGACTCGGGGAGGGAAAAGGATCCCACTAAACGCATGTTCTTGGTGGGAAATCAAACTAAAGTTTGATGAAAACCACTTCATTATATTTTGGATGGTTCTGATTGGATCGTCTCGGATGGGATTAGTGCTTTGTTGACCAAGTTTGAAATGCTTGTGGCTTTACCTTCTCTGTACAAGCAATGGTGGGCAGTTTATTAGCGGGTAAAATAAATCCTTTCCAGCAAGAGAGGGTTAAAAAAAAGAGTGTTCGTGTTTGTATCCTCGACGGGGATACTTCGGATTTGTTTCTTCAAATAAACGTGGTGTATTCTGTCATAAAAATAAAAAAACCATGCAATCTCTTGGATCTGCTTCTTCCCGTATCAATTCACTGTGAAGAAATACGATTGTCCCTCTCGGCTGTTTTACATGGTATCTGTCGACAAAATTGTTTATATGATATGATTACGTAGCTAGTGATAACAAGCATCCATCTCTGGTTTTTCTTTGTTTTGTTTTGATTTTTTTTTCCAGGAGTGTTGCAAAATAACCATGCCATCAACAATATTGTGTTCTGTTTACATAGAACTAGTTTTAGTTTTTTTTTTTTTCCTCGCAATTCTGCGTGCAATGTTTGCTGGTGAGTAGTAGATGTTTATCACTAGCTAGTAGCATTTTTTGTGGTGATGGATTTGGAGAACTCCAAGATTTTAACTGAGCTAGCTAGTAGGTTTTATACTCTAGATGGAATTTATAATTTATTGTATTTGCAAGGAAAAATTAGTAATTTATGTATTCAATTTTATAATGTACGTACCAAATCAAATAGGTATTGCATGCATGGCATAAGAACCATTAGGTGTTGTATGGACTCATAAGAATTTGCAATATTCTTCGTGCATCTTTTTAACATGCATGTTTTTCTCTAAAGTCCTAGGTAGTTTAAGAATATCTCGACTGTACGTTAAAAGACTTTGGCAATCAAACGAACAGGTAAACCCCAAATATCAGGGATTCATTTTAATGTGATAAATATGTCACTTACATATGAAAGAAGGGTTGACATTTGCATGTTGGATATGACCAGCATCGTCTTTCAATATAAGCTCAAAATTAATTAAATGTAAAAATTTAATGTGGACAGGATAGGGAGTTATACACTATGATTCGACCAAAACAATTAAAATGTAAGAAAATATGATACACTAGATGGCCCCATCTCCGCGCCTTATATGTTTGAAGCTATAATTTAAATTGTATATTTTATCGAAAAACAAACAAAAACCAGCTATAAAAGTTAAATTCTAGTCCACGAAAGTTAACCTGTCAAACATATAATTTAACGGAATCAACCAAGTTAATAACTTTATCTTTCTTAAATTAACTATTATTTATTTAATTATACAATAACAAGACTAAACACTCATGAAATTAAACATTAATCATATACTGAGATGTTTTATTAAGACTATAATAACCTCATAAAAAATAAACAAAAATAAATTATGAAAGTTAATTTAAAATTTATCAAATAATGAAGGATAACACTATAGAATAAAAGGTTAAAAAAATAATAAAAAAATCAAAGTGAAAAACAAATCTAAGCCACAAACTGCAACAATTACTTTTTCTTGTTGTGCTAGATCTCATTATTTTTTTTTAGTGACATTGCTATGTAGAAACAACAAACCCTTAGACTCAATTTACTATTCTATATGAAAGTATACTTACTTATTTCTCCTTAAAAATAAAATTTTGATAAACTTGTATTTGGAGTTAATTTGGTCTTTATATATGGTCCATTAGTTACTATAAAATTAACCGGAAACAACTTAATTTTTTAATAAAATGATGGTAGTAACCCTTACAAAGAATGACAAACTGTAACCTAGTTACTATTTTTTGCCTTTTCATTTTCATTTTTATTTTTATTTTTATTTTTTTGTTATATTTGTGTTGACTCGAAGGTTTATCTTCTAATATATATAAAATATTAAAAAAAAGGTAAGGTGGTTGATGTGTGAATAACACGTATTCACCTGTCATGAACTCCACCTTTGGACGAGGCATGTAAAGGCTTTCGGCGGTTTACGAGGGGCTTTTTTGGAGTGGTTCAATTCGTCTCGACAGCTCCTTCTTTTCACAAAGGTGTATGGCGTTTTGACCTCTAGTTTGGCCTGACAGACTTTTCTCTTTTTTTTCTTTCTTTTCTCTCCTAACTTGATTTTCATGCATAGCACTTCAGAATTTCAAATCAACCCATTAATTTGTTTTCCATTTAGATTTGATTCTTATTATTTTGATTACAATTTTTTATTTGAAATGGTTTATAGAATTGTTTTTTCAATTTCACTCTCCTTTAATTTCTTATATGCCAATTTAAGTCCTTGATCTTTTTATTGTTGTTTATTTTATATTGAATAATTTTTAGAATTGAAGTTTTCTTTGCGATTTTATCCTTTTTTATTTTATTTTTCTTGTATGGTCTGATCCTTGATTATTATTTTTTTCTCAATTCTTTTCACTCTGGCAAAAAAAATTTACAATTTCACCACAACATTAAATTGATTGAGAATTAAGTCTAGTAATTGAACTCGAATATAGAATTTCACGAGTTGAGACTTTGGAGGATTGACTCGAGTTTATGAGATTCACGCAATTTGCTTTTTTTTCCGTTTTAAGCTAGTTTTATTTTTCAATTTGATCCTCTTTCAGTTTTTTTATCTATTATATTTGATCCTTGTTTTTTAATTGTTATTTGTTTTGTTTCAGATGATTTTTTGAATTAAAGTTTTTTTTGTACAATTTCATCCTCCTTCAATTTTTTTTTCCGATGTAATTCAATTCTCATTTTTTTGTTGCAATTCCTTTTGCCTTGGCATGTTTTTAAATTTATATTATTTTTACAATTCCATCATCTAATATCAGGTAAGCTGGGAATCAATCTTATTGATTTAACTCATGTCTAGAATTTTATGGGTTCTGAGTTTGAATGATTAACTCCGTTTTAGGATATTTTTATTTAGGATTACTTGTGTTTTTTAAAGCTAGTGTTTTTGTAGCTTCATCATTTAATATTTATTTATTTTTTAAATGTCATCTTCATTCTTTATTCAAACTCGAGATTAGTTCTGACCTGGTAAAGGCTCAGCCATAGGAAGAACAGGGGAAGAAAAATAAAAAAGGTAGAATGTCAATCCGAGTTAGCTCATTGTGATCATGTTTATTATCTGAATTGTCAAATTTGCAAGTTATATAAATCAATTCAACATGGCTATCTTTTCATTAAACCTCCTGTTTTTTTTACCATTTAATTATTTAATAGCTTGTTATTTTACATTTGAGCTAGGGTTATCTGAAAATTAAAATGATGGTGTCATTTTTTTTTTAATTAGATCATTATTTAAACAAGTGATCCGTTCACTCTTGGCTTGGTGGAACAAGCCACGTCAACTTTTTTTTCCCCAATTATTAATGTATATAATGATTTATTAATTTTATATAATACAATGATTAAGTTGTTAATCTTTTTTTCAAATATTTTATTGTATGCATGGAAAGAAAAAACAGTGACCCTAACTTATATTTAATGCAGCTGTCGGTTTGGATCCGATTCGCAGCCAAAGCACGGACCCGGACCTAGTTTCTGTCTTTTTTTTTTTTTTTTTTCTCTCGCTTAATCTTAATTATGAAAGTTCACGGCATTGGTGAAATTTTTATCTCGAGATTTGGCAATTCCCAGTTTCCCATCAGCATCCATGGATCCCTGTTGCATTTTCTTCCTGTATTATTGTCTCTGTGACTCTTGTAATTATCCTCCCATCTCTGCTACATTAATTTCCCTGTCATCGGCACTGTAACTCTCTCTCTCTCTCTACCTCTCTGTCATTTCTTCAAAGAGCTGATTAGCTGTCTCCAATGACAGTTACAATGCATAAAACTCCTTTCCAATCCAGGACCAGGACTAAATTACTACATGACGATGATCAATGAACGTGATCCGATTTTCGATCCCTACCAAGAAATTGCATTTTCCTCTAATATCCCTCAGTTTCATCCCGTCCTTTTCAGAGTTCGATTTTAAAATTCTTAAAAATAGTCCTTTATCATGGAAGTCTCTGTCGACATTTAAATATGGAGTCCAAATCTCAAATCTTAACAGGCTGTCTTCTCAATGATCAATTCTATTGTCATTTGAGCTTAGACATGAAAAAACCTCCTACACAATTATTTCCGTCGCTGGATAATCACTGCAACGACTATTTCTAGAACATCTAATATCAAAATATATTTATCTTTGGCTGCCATGAAAATATCAATCCAGCCTCGAACCCCGTACCTGGGAAGGATACAAAGTATATACCAGTTTTACTTTATAGGGATGCATTACGTTGCTGATCAATTTTTTTAAAACAAATTGAATGTAATGTATTTATTTAATATTATTTTCAAATTTAAACTGGCATGCTGATTTTAAATTTTTTTATCCAATTCTTTTAATAAATTAGTTTTAAAATCTGATCGTGGAGTTGTCTCATCATTACATTATAGACTAATTAATCATTTCAAAAATAATATAAATTACTGTAAAAATAAATAAAACCAAGATTAAAAAAAAAA
>Ga0325404_1008238_pt1 | contig 10749 bp, 5 predicted proteins | sample PopdelMetagenome_18_FD_205664 | JGI IMG/M metagenome (GOLD analysis project Ga0325404, IMG submission 205664) | Populus deltoides microbial communities from Bellville, Georgia, United States - Xylem-Control-R1 | ecosystem: Host-associated > Plants > Phyllosphere > Stem > Wood/Secondary xylem...
AAAAAAAAAAGAAAGTGAACAAACAAGAACTTAATACAATGAGCCTAAATGAGTTTGAAAATGAGGTTAAGGAACAACATATTGTGCCTGGTTCAGTTGCAAAAGAAATTTTAAGAAACTCTTTAATGGAACTACCAAAGGAGGTAAATATAGCTAACATAAAATGTCCAAAAGAGTATGAATAGGAGGTTCATGAAAAATCAGTTATGTCTCCTTTATTTGTAAAAGTTTATGGAGACTCTCGTAGAGTTGCCTAAAAAGACAAGTGCAATGTTAGGAGAGTTTCAAGATAGTTATCATTCTAAGTTCACTAATTTCTCGACCTTTATGCTTGACGCCCAACTTGTAATAGATTTTGAGCAGCATTCCAAGCTTCATGATTCTTCACCCCCTTTGCTTGACATCCAGCATGTCATAAGTCTTGAGCAATCTATTGAGCTTCCTAAATCCTTACCTTTTATTCATGATAAGGAGAGGATAAGGATGAACCCGATTCACTAGGTTATGTTCAATATATATCCATCCAGGATTCAAAGGCGTGTTTCATTTCACACTCTCAGTCGTGTAAGGTTCATGGTCACAAACCTAGGATGCCAATAGATATTCCTCCGTTGTCTCCTCACTCTAAAATGTTTGATTTAGCTGAGTCTTTTGCATGTAGATTTCATAAGACATATTCAAGCAAGTAACTAACGATACACATTTCAAGCTGATTTACACAAGTATCATGATGTACTTGGAGATTATTTCATGATACAGATTAAACTTGAACGGTGTCCTTTGAAAACCAGTCATAAATTGCAAGTGAGCAGTGTTATACCATTCAAAGTTTTGCAAATGATTGCATCAAGTAGTTATATCATTAAACTGTCATTAAACTTTGATATTAGCTCTAATTTTGACATGAAGAACCTCGTTCTATATAAAACACAACCTATCCCTGATGCTCCATTTGATATTCCCACCCCATTATCATTATCATTGGCATAAAAGGAACATATTAATACTATTTTGAATGCACAAGTTGTTTTTAACAGGGATGGTGAAGTTCAGTGAATCTCAATTTATGAGCTTGGGGACCAGATTCAAAATGTATTTGGATTACCAAAGAGACATAATGGCAACTTGATGCTTATATTTGGAAGCGTTATCACAGCCGCCTTGAACTATACTTGACAGGGTAAAGTTTTTCCAACCCCGGGAGAGTTGATGGAGACATCAGACTCGAGAAATTGTTTACATGTCTGTATGATCTACGATGACAGAGGATAGTTCAACCTTGTGTTATTGGATTTTATTTGTTGGGCTTGATTTAGTCGTTAGATATTTTATTTAATAGGCTATAAGCCCAATTGTTCATTCTAGTTAAGGTTTTAGTATTTATATCATATTTTTCTAAATGTTAGACAATTTTGATGAATTGAATAAAAATTTGTAAAGTTGTAGACTTTTCAACCTCATTCTTCTATTCTTTGGCTTTTTCTTCTCTTTTTGGCTTCTTCTTCTTAGTTTCATCTTTTCTTTCTTCTTTAGCATTAAATCTCTTTTTGTCCCACATCAAATCACACCCAAAACTATCAGACTCTGGGGTCTTCAACTCAGCCTAATGCGAACATGTCCATCAAGGGAGGGACTATTATTCACAAGGATCTAAAACCCAATGAGATGATGATGATGATGAAAACTAGTAACACCAAGAAATTCCAGTCCACTACACTAATTCTGGAAATCACAACATACAATTAGGTAATTCACATATTTTACTTGGAATATTTATCTATAAAATTCAAATAGCAAAATATTTACCTATACCAATTTAAGTATTTGTACGGCCCCTTCTAATCAGATAAATTAGAATAGAACAAAGTAAACAAGTACCTTTATTTTGTTGAAAGAATTGTTATCGTCTGTTATGGTCAAACTATTGGAAAATGGAAAATGAGCATCAACCACAAAATACTGGAAGATATTTATGATTCACGCTAATAACGGCCTACAAACAAATGTATATTGGTAATCACAACCAGTGTTGTCAAAACGTTACTTCACCAAAGCTAGGGCACCCTAGGTGAGGAGAGAGCCACCAAGCAAGGCGATTTAATAGGTGCTCGCCTGGAGAAGAGTTGCTAGGACTTGAGGCGCTGCCTAGGCAATAATTTTTGTCTTTTTTTTCTCATTTTTGACTAAACTAATCTTATTCTTCTATCCACCCACCCATTGTTATTTAGAGGGTATAATTGTGAAACCAAAGGCTCTTGTCTTTTAAAAATTATAAAAAGAAACAAAAGGAAGAGATTCACCAAGAACTATCATTGGGATTGACACATAGCATGTGAGGACCACCTTTTCCTTTCAACAGCAGCAACATTTAACGGAACCAGCTAACCTCCATGCTTTACTATTATTTTAGTCATCTTCTATTGTTTATTTCTTCTTTTCTTTTATCTATTCTGACTTTCACCACACTTTTCTTCTCTTTATCAGTCTTCATTTATAAATATTTAAGCTACATTATGCTGCCAGATTTTCAATTTGATTTTATTTTTTAAAATTTCTTCTACGGTTATCAATTTATTTCCTTTTAGACTTGTACAACTAGTTAAGCATAGAAGCGTCAATTCTAAAGAAATACATTATGGCTTAATAGATCACGATTAAAATGACTTAATAGATCACGATTAAAATGAAATGGAAATTAAGGACTTTAGTAAAGGAGAGGAAGGATGATGATGTCTTGGAAGTTGATAAAGGTTGAACAGTTACCCTTAAATAACTCCATCTATCTTTAAGACTTATTTAATCTACTTGCTCTTTTAAATTATCTAGTATCCTCTTTTATCTTTCAAAGTTATACTTAGTTAACAGTTAGTGAAACATTGATATGGCTTTCTATAATATGATATTTTGCTTTTAAATTTGATTATTTTATTTTATTTTATTTTAGTATATCACCTCATTTTGTTCAAGTGGACCTATGGCACCTCAGGTGTTTAGCACCATTGGCGCCTTAGGACACCTTTCACTTTTGACAACACTAAATTCACATTTCAAAATTATACTTTCTTAAATTTCAGCATTCCTTTATCTTCAGTATACTTATTTGACAAATTTTCACCACCACCATGCAAAGGAACCTTTAAATATAGCAAGAAACTTCCTATAAGGCAATTGATTGAAGCAAAGTTTTAATCCTTTCCTTGTTGGGCAGGTGTTAAAAATTTAAAAGCAACAAATAACATGTGCTTGGCTGTGTGACTATAGAGCAGGCTAAGAAGATAAAAGCCACTATGAAGGTACTTGCAAAAAAGATGAACAAAGAGTCCAGATTAAATTAAAATAACAAACTGAAAATCAAATCACTCAATGGCAAATGTAAGCACTAAAACAGCATTAGTTCCAACCGATCTCACAATCTTTGAACTATAAATGTAAACTACAAATACTTGCACGCGAAGCTATTTAATTAGCGGAGAGTTAATAAGAAGATGTGATATGGAAAATTCATATTTACCTTGGGATAGCATCCTAAAATTCCAAAACAGAAATTAACCCAAATATGAAACAGAAACATGTGAGACATACCGGTTCAGTTGCATCAGGGATACCAAGTCGAGATTGTTCATTGGCAAGGAGGTGAACTACATGTTCCCGCTGGTTTGAAACATTGTCTTTCTGACAGACATAAAGTTCACAAATGAGAAGCAAGAAACAAATTATTCCAAATGATTTCTTAGAAAAAGTCCATAATACACTAGATGAAGTGAATGCAAAAGTAGTGTAGAGAAGCATGATTTTGAATTGAACCCCCCCTAAACTTATATAATTTTCACCTATTCTGAATGGAAGATAAATATAGGAGGCTGGGCAAAGCACAGAATTATTAGCATCCAAAAAATATGAATCCAATTTAAAAACCCACAATTGCTTCTTTTAATTTTCCTCTCTAAACGAGTCATATTCCTAGAGCCTATCTCCCCTTATGAATCAATTAACTTGCTCCTTTTTCAGTTAATGAACTTAATGAAGACAATGACATGGTGTTTTGATATCCTTGTTGCTATAGTGTATTTTGAATCAACTGAAAATTGATTATGGTAGGGCCAAATAAAAGAACAAAGACCCAATTTACTATTTCATGAACGAAATTCAAGTAAAACTCCCTTTGCATTCTAAGTGAACCAATGAGGAGTGAGAAATGCAACCGAACCAGAGTATTACCCGATTAAAATGTAGTTGCCAGGTAAGAACCCCAAAAGCATCAAAATATAATAAGGCTCTGATCACATCCAAATACAACATCAAGAAATAACTAACTGCGGATATTGCAAATCCAAAAGACATCCAAATAAAATTTCTGCTTCTAAATAAGCATACAATCTCCAAGCTTGACACTTCATTGGTGGATTTCTACTTTTAGAAGCATGAATCAAGAGAAAACAAACAAAAACTACAGAAGTGCACAAGTGAAATAGCCTCATACAGAACATAATCACGGGATTACAAACCTGAAACCCAAAAATGTAGTGCAGAAAATCAAGCATATCAAGACTTCTTGTAGCAGGAATAGGAAAACCATCTGGTAATTTCGGCAGGCCCTGGAAATACTTCAAAGCTGTTGCTGCTGCTCGTACCTGCATTTGAATGATGTTGAGTGAAAAATTATGCAATTAACAAATTATAAGCATAGGATAATAATAAAACTAGTTGACCTCAGGGAAAGTAACAATAGCATTTGTCATAGTTTGACCATCCAATGGAATGATGTTATAAGCAATAAGGTCCTCAGTCATGTTGGCATCGGATTCGATCATTCGCTTAAGCTGCACAAAATACAACATGCATATTAATTGACAGTAGACACATATAAGTATTACCAACGACCTTTACAAATGCATATATTAATGATAGCATTCATTGGTATCCATAAAAAGGGGAGGGGGGGAGAGTTGGTTGCATTAAGAATATCTTTTCACGACTAAGTAAAAGAGCAAAAATGAAAAGCAAAATTATATTCTCATGCTGCAGTTTCCTCCCATGTCTTCAATTAGTGCAACCATGGATACAACTTCACAAAAGCAAAGCATGTCACAGATAATACCACAATGGAAGATGTCTTAGAAGCACCAAGCTCTACCAAAAACATAGCATAGGGGCTGTAGTAGGCAGGAGAGTAGAGAAGTAGATCGAAGCACATATTGCATAACATGTTGAAATGGCACAGGAAATAAATAAAATCAACCTGGAAGAAGAGAGTATAGAAGTTGCATATGCAGCAATTTTAACTTTTCAAAGAGAAAGAATGAAGAAAAAAAAACTTTGTGGCTTGAAAGAAACAAATAAGTTCAAATTCTCAAAATAATCCTGATATGGTCCACAGGATAAGTAACTGCAAAATTAATGCATGAGCAGTCATGAAGAGAATTATGTTTGAAAAGACTATAGATACCGCTTCGGGAAGTTCATCTGTTAGTTGCCCAAGTACAGATCCTAAAACTTTCAGAGTTGCAAAAACTCTTTTTCTCTTCACTGTCTTCCGCTCCAACCTGGATTGACAAATCAAAACCAAGCATGCCATGGTGAAACAAGAGAAATCATAAATAGTTCCAAACTAGGTAACAAAGTGCACATGCATGTAGCAAAAACTAAATTTATGGGACTGCCAGAAACCTTAGAAACACAAGAAAATGGAGCTAATGAATTAATTAAGCCAGCAAATTAATTAGCAGAGCTACAGTTAACACCTGAGGTAATTTCAGTGACAGGGCTTATTTATGGTGGCAGCCATTTTGATGGGGCATTTTTTTTTTTGTTTCTGGGAGAGGAGGGAGGGATCAGAGTTTGTCCAAACTCAAAGGCGAGCATTTTGAGATACAACATATGAAGTGGATACCTCCAGAATTGAGTGGAGAATATAACTAAAAATGCATTCCTACCTCATTCAGCAATTCTAATGAATACCAAGCATGAACGACAAAGCCTCAATTCCAAACTAATAGGGGTCAGCTGTATCAAGCATCGCTAGTTAAATTCTTCATATAAGCCCCCAAGTACAAGGGCTTACTATTACATATTGGAGAACTATAAAAATCTGCCCCTTCTCATCTAGGTTTATATTCACAGAAACTAAAACTATATCATGAATGCTGATTAAACCTAAGGAAATGACAAAAAAAAAACATTTATGAATCAGAAGCAGTGTTTAAATACAAACCATGTCTATGGCACCTATTCCATGAAATTAATGATGTTAAAAATTGGCAAAGAAGCAGAGAAAATAAACAGAGGGAGAGAGGTGGAGACAAAGAGAAGAAAAGAAAAATAAAAGGAAAGCGAAACTATTGTGGATGACATTAAAGGCATTCTGCTGTTTAAAGGCAAAGTTCGACTTAATCTTTTAATGAGTTCTTTTTTATTTTAGGAACATACTCGCCAAGGATTCCAGTAAAAGCACCAGATTCCCTCAACTGCATTTCTTCTTCTCGTAGCTTGTCTACATTGTTGTTCTCTCTGTAGAATTTGTAAAACTCTTGCAGCTGAGCAATATCCTGGCTTCTATCTATGGTTCCACCCTCCCTTTTTGCCAGCTTTTGCTGAAATTTTCTCAAAAGGACATAGAAGGCACATGATATTAGCAGACATATATATATAAAAACACATCACATCTATAATAACTATTGAGTAGCTATTGAATAGCGTCAAACATATTATAATTTTTAAGGTATCTAAAGAATAATATAACTATAACATTATAAACTACCAATCAAAATAATACCTGAATGTACAATTATCATTATTATAGATAATGAAAAGAGAAGACAAATTTAAAAACTTCTCAGCACGTCTACAAAATAGCTTTCGTCATTTATATGGAAATCTATCTTCTGGTAATACTGTATTTTCCTGAATTTTTTTTCTACAGAGCTGAAAGATCTTCTACATGTAAACAAGACCAAAAATCTTCATATACAAGAGGTATACCTTGATAACAGACATCAAACCAGTCTTGAATTGTAGAACACCTCTTCCTTCACTATTAGGATCCAGATTTTGTGCAAGTGAATAAGCATGTTCACATACTGCAGGTAAAATAATAATTAAAAAAAAATACAGTAGCTTCAAGAGCGCAAAACTTCTGCTGATTATATGGGGCATATCATCAATAGAAAACAGAAACAACAGCAGAACATAAGTGATTCAAGCAAAACATAGAAACTCCTCTTTGTCATGTTTATAAGGGTTTGATATTTGCTTGATGACTTACCTCAAAGCTTATTATTTTAATTACTTGTGGTTTACTAAATTGCCTAGATTATTATGTCTTGAATAGGAAATGCAAAATATTCCATATGCATGGGACATTGATAATTAATTGATTTGAAGTATCAGCTTATTAGTTTATGAACTTTGTAATTTTTTTCTTAAACTTGAAGTTCAGATTTTACATCATGATAGACTAAATTGTTCATGTTCAAAAGTTTCTTCATCCAAAATCTTTTCTTTCTTTCTTTTTTCTTTTTCTTTTTTTTTTTTTTTGTATTGAGTTGTGCTAGAATGTAAGACTTAAGCTAAAATGATTAACACTCTCACTAAGAGATTTGCATAAATACCCTAGGTTAAAATGATTAACACTCTCACTAAGAGATTTGCATAAATACCCTAGGTTAGATGGTGTAAACATGCAAAATAAGAGTGACATAGCCAAAAGAAAATAAAATACATACGAATTCTAGACACAGCTGGATTTCCATCTTGAATTTCATCTGCTGCTCTCAAAATTTCATCTATATCCCTATTATTAGTAAGCGAAGACGGAACATATCCAGCAATACCACCAACAGGCCGACCAAGTGCATCAGTCCCAGTTCTTTCCCTCCTTAACACAGCCCTTACTAACCGCTCCCATAAGTCCTCTGCTCGAGACATTTTCTGCAGAGCACAAATCATCAGTGCACTCTATCCAAACAGTTGAAAAAATGAAAAACAAGAACGTTGTACTTTGGAATTTTAAATAACAAGAACATATATATTCATTGATTGATACAATGGATGATGTCATGAAAATGCATCAGATACAAATAAAAATATAAATAGTACTTGCAGTTAAAATTGTTTGTCCTTTACAACCAATAGAGCATTACTAATTGAAGTATAGCAGCCTAGCTGGCAATCAATAGTCTAAGACCGAAGAAGTGCAGCTCACAGCTGAAGTAAAAGCCGACAAATCATTAAAACCAAAACGCAAACTAATTATACAAGAGACGATACTAATAATAATTACTAACAGGTATCCAATCCGAAGACCAACAAGGCTACTGCAAGCAATCACCAATCAGATTAAATTTATCCAACAACCAATTGAACACAAAATTTGTGCACGCCTCAAGATACTACAACAAAAGGCTTTAAGCACATTTATTTTGTAGAATTTATACTGCCTTGACCTAGTCCTTTTCATAGAACCTTAGATTTTCACTAAACAAGAGACTACGCCCTTAATTTTGACGAACACTTGAGAGCAACATAAACCCTAAAACCAACATTTATCAGAAAAATTAACTTAAAAAGTGAGCAATACAATTAAATAGCATGATAACACCAAACAGAAACAATTAAGCTAGCCAAATCATACTTTATAAATAAGAAATTACGTGACAATTAGCTAAAATTACAAGAAAAAATACTCGGAAGTCAGTTAAATTTGCGTGTGTGTATATACTAATATGTAAAAGAATAGACACAAATTGCTAAAAAGAAGTTGCAGATCAAAGAGAGAGATAAAGGTTTCCAAAAATAAACAAATCAAAAAATTTGTGGTTAAGGAATTCAAAATAGAAAAAATAACGAAACTTTTTCGAATTATTTTTCTGTGGTCAACAGCAACAAAAACAAAAACCTAATAGATCTCAAATTATAGTCACTAATTTTCTCGGTAACGAAACAGGAGAAAAATTCAAAAACAAAATAAAAACCAAAAACCGTTACCTGAATCGCGACACGAAAATGTTAGAGAGAAGGAGAGAGACCGAGTTGACAAGGCGAGTTGAATCGATCTCTTCTTCTTTTTCTTCGTCTCGAAGCAAAAGATTTCAAATGAAAAAACAAGAAGACGGGGGTTTTTAAAAGGAAGGGTGTTTTTGGTTTGCTGCCATTTAAAAAGAGAGATGAGAGATCGTTTCCGAGAGGAGAGAAAAGAAATGAGGGGAGTGATTGGGAATATAAAGGGGTGGTTATGTAATTATACGAGTTTGATAATTTATATAGGAGGGAATTATAAATTAGCCCCTCTAGTTTAGAAATGTAATCGATTTGTCATGTATTTTTAAATATACTTGTGATTTATTTTTATTTTTGCCATTTAAATTTATTTTTTTTCCCTAAGGGATGCAGTGAAATTCATAAAATTATTTGACTGTGTCTTCTCATCAAAATATTTTTTTGTTTGACAAATGAGAAACAATAGATAATTAGTTATAACAAATTAATATAACTATAAGACATAAAAATATAATAAATACTAAAAGAAAATACTAGATAATAAAAATATATTTATGAATCGATTTCTTCTTTTTCATATGAAAGCAAAAAATTTCAAATGAAAAAACAAAAAAATAGATTTTTTTTAAAAAAGTGTTTTTACTTTACTGCTCTCTTTAAAAAAAACTAAAAAGATCATTTACGAGAAGAGAGAAAATAAATAAGAGGTGCGATAAAAAATCTATAGAAAGATAATTATGTAATTATAAAATGATAATTACGAATCATAACCAGTTAAACTCGGATTTGATAATTTATAAAGGAGAGGATTATAAATTAACCCTTCTAGTTTAGAAATGTAATTCATTCGTCCATGTATTTTTAAATATACTTGTGATTTGTTAGTTTTTTTCCATTTAATTTTTTTTCCTAAGGTGCAATGAAATTCTTTGATTTTATCTTCTCATAAAAATATTTTTTTGTTTGACAAATGAGAACAATAAATAATTAGTTATAACAAATTAACATAGCTGTAAAACATAAAAATATAATAAATACAAAAAGAAAACACTAAATAAAAAATTACTTATACCTTATTTAAATATTTTACACTAAATACCTTGTGATCTCCAACCAATTATGCTCTTTGATATAATTTACACGAGTAACTTTTGAGTATTTATATTGTCAAATTTATTTATGGCTTAATTTTTTCATCCATTTTAATTTTAATTTTTTTTCCTATAAGAAGAAAAGAAATTGATAATAAGAAAGTACAAGAAGAAGGTATTTTTTTTAGAATAAATTAATAGTATATTAAGTATTTGTTAGCACTAATAAGAGACTAATTAAATAGTTTTTGAAACTAGAAAAATTATTTAATTCTTTTTTAAAAATAGAGGGACTAATTTATAATTTACTCTTTTATTAACATGGGATGAGAAGAATACATTTACCGGGTAGAGGCCGTGACACGGGGTTCGATGCCTTTGAGCAATTAACGCGGAAAAGAAAAGTAGTGTAAAAGGGCCTATGGGGCCATGAGCACGTGGAGTGGAACCTGGTCGCTTGATCAGTTGATCCTTTTTTTGTATTATAAAAATACCTTTAGTTAATAAATTGATAATAAAACTAAGGAAATTGATTGATGAATGATCAAAAAGAAATTAATTAATTGAAATAAGGAGATCAAATAATGGAAAATGGCCTGTGGAGGTACCATTTGGGTAATTTGGAGCATAGCTGGAAACTATGCACCGGTTTAGCAAGTATGCC
>Ga0325404_1008240_pt1 | contig 10744 bp, 10 predicted proteins | sample PopdelMetagenome_18_FD_205664 | JGI IMG/M metagenome (GOLD analysis project Ga0325404, IMG submission 205664) | Populus deltoides microbial communities from Bellville, Georgia, United States - Xylem-Control-R1 | ecosystem: Host-associated > Plants > Phyllosphere > Stem > Wood/Secondary xylem...
GTATAACTCTGAAATTGAAACCCAGGATGATTGGGTCGATAATTAAGTTATGAGATGCGAGCTATTAAAAGTGCAAATAGATTCCATGTCAATAACTTGGGATCTTCTGGTATAGGGGGGACTCCGTTGAAATGTCGATAGATTTTAATACGAAGACCATGTATATATATATAAATACACAAAAAAAGAATTTATTACTCTGTTTTTCGATTGTCATGAGATTGTCGTTTTATCCCGGAATGGGGGATGTTACATTAGGTATTCCCCCTTTTTTTCTTTTGTTCTCCCCCCCTTTTTGTCTGTTGTATACTTATATTTATAGGTAAAATGTTGCTCCAAACTAGTCCCTTAAATTTTTCCTTTTTTTTTGCAAATTTTGATTTTTCTTCTTTTTTTTGTATTTTGATTAAAAAAAACAAGCAATATCAACGTCGCCTCCATGAGGAAAATCAATAATTTTAAAAACAACGCGTTAAAAGTTGAACGCGTTTAAATTCTTTTGAGATGACGTTGAAAATGCTAAGAACGATGCAAATATATCAAGAATGCATTTTTTTAGGGGTTTCATTGTTTTTTTGCTGTTTTTGGTTTTTTTCAAAAAATTATCCAAACATTAGGTCAAAAATTGAGGAGCAACAGATGCCCCCTCTTTACAATGCTTACGAAGCAAAACTTCCTTAATGTTTTGTATAGTAAGCTTGTAAAGAAAACAAAAGGTCTTCCTGGCTTGCTGAGTGATCCACTCATCCAAAGACTTCGCTTTTTAAAAGAAAATGGTCTAATTTCATGGGCGACCTGCCCACAAATACTCGTTTTGGTCTATTTTCAAGGGCGATTAGCCCACACACACTCACACTAGTATATTTTCAGGGGCGACCTCCCCACACACACTTACACTAGTATATTTACAGGGGCGACCTGCCCACTCACACTCACACTGGTATATTTTTAGGGATGACCTGCCCCCACACACTTACCCTGGTCTATTTTCACGGGCAACCTGCCCACACATACTCACTCTGGTCTATTATCACAGGCGACTTGCCCTCACACACTCACACTAGTCTATTTTCAGGGGTGATCAACCCACACACACTCACACTAGTCTATTTTCACGGGCGACCAGCCTAAACATACTTACACTAGTCTATTTTCACGGGCGACCTGCCCATACACACCTACCCTGCTCTATTTTCACGGGTGACCTACCCACACATACTCATACAGGTCTATTTTCACGGGTGACCTGCCCTTTTGATTGAGTTAACTTGAGATTCCATCTGGCGATCTCCTTTAACCAGAACCAAATCGGTGTGTAGCTCGGTCAACCTGAAATCCTATCCGGCGATTCCCTTTAACCAAAGCTAAATTCTGTGTATGTCTGAAATCCCATCTTACAATTCCTTTTAACCAAAGCTAAACTCTATGTGTGGTTAGGTTAACCTGAGATCCCATTTGGCGATCTCCTTTAACTAGAACCAATATAAAAATGTGAAGTGATCTCATTGTAATGGGTGACCTACCCAGGTGGAAGATATGAAGTGGTCTCATTATAATGGGTGACCTACCCAAATGGAAGATGGTCTTATTGTAATGGGTGACCTACTCACATAGAAAATGGTCTCATTGTAATGGGTGACCTACCTAGATGGAAAATGGTCTCATTGTAATGGGTGACCTACTCAAATGAAAAACAAAAAACGATCTCATTATAATAGGTGACCTACCTAAATGATAGAATGTGACTTACCTGCAAAAAGACTTGGCTAGAGAAGTCCTGAAGGGATGACAAGGTTGGGCTAGAAAACTTGGTGTTTCCTGATTGCAGGGTTGACCTGAAGACTCTTCTTGATGGCAGGGTTGATCTCATCTTCTTCCCGTTCCAGGGTCAAAACTATGATTTCTTTGTTATCATCAACTTAATGATTCTTTCTTTGTCCACAATCTTGCTAGATTTCATTGAGGATTTTCTTGTAACAAATCAAAAATATATGTGCAATGCTTTGAGGTTAGATGACATGCATGTATCTTTACTTAATTTGAAATATAGGTCCCCCCTCTTTGATGTCCCATCGTCATAGGGTGCCTTTGTTTGCATTCCAAAGCCCTCTTTGTTCTTTTGATTCACCGGCTCATTTATGTGCTAGCCTTCCACTCATGATACGAGTGCAGTGCCCATCTTGGGTTATCCACTTCTCTTGTTGTTATCAAGCTTGACCATGCCCCCAAGTGTGGTGGTGCTTGATTCATCATGAAAGAGTTGAACCAATCATTCATCTCCTGGATTCTCTCGAGAATCGTTTTTTGATTAGCTGTATGCCTTCTGCCAATGCCCATCAAGAGGTTGTTTAGCGTTGACCTCACCTTAGATTGTTAATTAGCCATAGACTTGCCTCCAGTTGAAACAATACTCTTCAAGTATATGTTATCATCAGCCTTTATAGAACTATCAAGTCGTTTAGACATACATCTCATAGCTTGCAGTAAAAGGCTCATCGTTGTATGCTTAATGTTTTTCTCAATAATTTCTTCTCGGCCCATCTAATCAGATCATGAAAAGAAATGCATTGGAATTATCAATGATGTTCAATTTATCACCCATATTCATATGGTGAAGTGCGCCTTTGAGCTTCAAAATAGATGGTCTCACAGTCAGTCTTGGTAGGTGCATCCTTTGAACATTCATTCAAATGCAATTGTGTGATGGCGTATGTCGGGTGTCATGGCCATGTTTTCAGGGGGTAAACCTAAGATGACATATGATGTTGTTCCTCAAGTGCAATGTTGTTTCCAATTGCTGTTGGAGTTCACTAGATCATGGAATGTTTTTAAACAACATTGCCCCCAGTTGATCTGAACATGTTCGTTCTTCTGTCCATAACCAAGTGGCTTTTGTGATCACCAGGATTGACTTTGATGGACTTCGCCAACTCATCCTTTGATTCTTTCTTTGCCCCCAATTTGTCTAAATACTGTTAGTTTTCCTTCTCAAATCCATTGTATTGCCCTAGGTGGTCAACGTTTCAAAGAGTGTCGAGAAGTGTTGATGTCATTCTTGTGAAGGATTTTGCAAATTCGACCGATGTTCTTGTTTGACAACATTTCTTGTTTAGGGATCAAATCTCATATATATTCAAAGTCTAATTATTGAAATGAAATTAGAGATGTTGGTTTTTTGAAGGTATTCATAAATCAAGCTTCTTTGGTCAAAGACCCAACACACGTGACACGATCAAAAAGTTGATGTCTTATCCCAAGTGTAGGAGTGTCGAAGTAATAAAAAACCCGGCAAGACTGGGGTCGAACCACATGGAGGTTAACTATATAAATTATAAATAATAATGATGATGATGATGATGATGATGATGATAAGGACTTTGAGATGTTCAATGTGAAGATTAAACAATGATAAAAACATTTGTCAAGGTTAAAGGATCCACTAATGGTATTTCAAATAAGTATAGTATAAACTCTTTTTAGTACTTGACTAGAAATCACACACAAAGGAGGTTCCACTCGGATTATAAATTGTTAACATGATTACATTAATTATCTTATTCGAGTAATGCCAATACTTGTAAATATTATCAGGTATCCATGGTGATAACTTATGTTAACAACAAATCAAGTTCCTTTCATAGCATAGGTGTCGGTTATACCATACAGTTGGACTATGAAAAGTATTTGTTGTACCAAGAGTTGTTCAACACAAATCTAGATTAACCATTTAACAAGCAAGGTATTAAGAGTGAGTAAGATAATAAATATAAAACATATTAGTATCACACATTAAAGTCCATGTTGAGTTTATACTATACTTATTCTTACACCATTAGCATAACCTTTTCACCTTAACATAATAAACTTATCTGAACATTATGAATAAGAGAAACATAAATAAACAAGAGGAGAACATGATTATATAAGTATAATAAAGGAAATGAAAGGCATAAACAAGAGATTAATGAAAACAAAACTTAAGCATTACAAAAATATAAAGAGAGAGAGCAAGAACATGATCTTGATTTGAAAACCAAGATGCCTAAGTGCACGACAAATGCCTTTTTTTATAGGCCAAAATTCAGAATTATTGATTTGATGACTAATTGTTGAGTGGGTGGCCACCTCTTGACTTGGTAACCATCCTTATCTTCTTGTTTGTAGAAAACGTCATTGCTAACATCAGAATTGGAATAGATAGTCTTCATGAAAGTTCTGGGGTATTGTCTCAACTTTCCAAAAAAACAAGAATGAGGTCATTTTGACTTATAGAACTCGAGATATGGGCTGAACACTGAACAATATCTGGGTTGCAGGACAGATTCTAACTTCTCCATTGTTGCTACAATTTGAACTTGAAAACGGTTATTTTGAATCTTAGACTCTCATGAAAGTTTTAGGCTTATGTGTTAGCTTTCTATCCATATAAACTAGACCTAAATCCAAGTTCTACAGCTCCAGTTATGATCCAATAACTGAATGGTGTTCTAATTTGAATTCAACCAGCATCTCTTTTCTGATCTTAGCCCTCTCTTTGTCTTCTCGATTTCAGTGGTTAAACTCATTAATCAATCATTTGATTTATGTGATAGGCTTGCATTTAAAATGAACATTTACCATATATTAAAGGTATCTTATATTATCAAACTTGTTATTATAAAATATGCTCTAGTTAAGGAGTTATTGATATTTCAAGTGCAAAACAATGATATAAAACCTTGATAAAAATGCACTTTTAAATACTAATCACACCTCCCAACTAGCTTATTATTAGTCCCTAGTAATCAAAGCGTTAAAATAGAAAAACAATTTGCAAGTTCCACAAAGTAAGACATTCATCATACAACTTCCATTAATCTATTCAAATAAACAAACTCTTATTAAATTTATATATCTGTTGCATATTTTTGAAACAAGATATTAATAAACCTTCTTTTTATGTGCTCAATGTATGAAAACATAGATGATGGAGCTTTTATTGGAAGAAAACAATATTATGTTCTAATGTTTTTCTAAGGTTAACTTCCTTGGGTTGAGATTATTATCTTTTTTTTTCTTTTCTTTTTTTTAAATATATATACATATAACTTAAAACACAATGCATTTTTAACCCATGTAACGAGCTTTCGGCTAATGACTCCCAGACTAGTTGGTCTTAGGGCATTAGGTGTTGAGACACCCCTACGAGCTTTGTAACTCGGGTTACAGATACTGATACGTAGATAATGTAATGTTTGATTCCCTTAAACTTTTTTTCTTAACCCATGTAACAAGCACTGGGTCAATAGCTCCCAAGTCAGTTGACTTTAGGGTATTAGGTGTTAAAACACCCCTTCGGGCTTAATTGCTTAGGTTAGGGAGGCTACGAAACCAAACTTATCTATGTTTTTATTATCATCAATATTTTTTTTTGCAAACTATATACTATCCCTTTCCCATAGTTGTTACCTTTAACAAAAGAACATAAATAATGTAATAATTCAATATGCAGCCCACAATCATATGTTAAAGTGTGTGTGTGTGAAAATGAAGGTTTAATAATACTTGTTAAATAAGTATATGAGCAGAATCAAGTGATAACAATGCGAGAGTTTGTAAACCTGAATATTTCAAGTATTCTGATAGACTTTGATAAGAATATTTACTAAGATGCGTCTCAAGAGTCAATAAAATTCCTCCTTACTCTGCCATTCTAATAACAGTTTTGTCAAATAGTTTTAATAATAGCAAAAACAGTTAGTAAGCTAGTTTTTTTTTTAATGTCAACTACTATCCTCCCCCCCAACCAAAACGAGACATTGTCCTTAATGTTATAAGGTAGAAAGATATAGTATAGAAGACATTACTTCAAACAACGAACACTGATAAACCTGAAATACATTTAAACAAATATAAGAAATAACAAAATAAAATAATATGCTATTAATAAAACTAATAGACACAAGGTTTCATAAACGAGGGCTCAAATCCAATCTATGCTTTTTACGGCTTTCCATAGTTGACCAATTTATGCGATTCATGGAGGGATCAATTACAAGGATGAAAGATTGTAGTTGGTAAATCAATTGTTCAACAGTAGCAGTAGAGATTATGATTTGTTGTGCGGAAGATATTAGAAATTCCTGTTCTACAACTTGATCAAGAAAAGACAACAAGTTATCATAAAACCATTAACATTTAACAAACTTATAGGTTTATGGTGAATGTGCAGTTGGGCCCAAGAGGAAATATGAAAGATCTCTTCCAATGTGCCTAGACCACCTGGTAAGGCAATGAAGGCGTCAGCATGGTTAAACATTGTATACAGTCGATCAGACATTATGGAGACCTGTAGTTCCTCTCCAATTGTTTTTTCCAATTATATCCCTTTTTGCTAAAGCTTTGGGGACGACCCTCAAAACTTAACTGCCTTCTAAAAATGCAGTTATTGAAACATCCCTCATTAACCCAAGGCTGTCTCCCCCCATACACTATTGAATAAAACTTGAACATTACAAAATACAAAGAAAGAGAGTGATCTTGATCTGAAAACCAAGATGCCTAAATGCATGGAAAATGCTTCCTTTTATAGGCCAAAATTCAAAACTATTGATTTGATGACTAATTGTTGAGTGGGTGGCCACCTATTGACTTGGTAACCATCATTATCTTCTTATCTGCAGAAAACGTCGTTGCTAACATCAGAATTGGAATAGATAGTCTCCATGAAAGTTCTGGGGTATTGTCTCAGCTTTCCAACAAAACAAGAATGAGGTCATTTGGACTTCTAGAACTCAAGATATGGGTTGAACATTGAACAGTATCTGGGTTGCAGGACAAATTTTGACTTTTCTGTTGTTGCTACAATTTGAACTTGAAAACGCTCCTTTTGAATCTTGGACTCTTTATGAACTTGAAAATGCTCCTTTTGAATCTTGGACTCTTTATGTTAGTTTTAGGACCATGTCTTAGTTTTCTATCCATATAAACCAGACCTAACTCCAAGTTCTACAGCTCCAGTTATGATCTAATAACTGAATGGTGTTCTAATTTGAATTCAACCAGCATCTCTTTTCTGAGCTTGACCCTCTCTTTGTCTTCTCAATTTTAGTGGTTACACTCATTAATCAATCATTTGATTTATGTGATAGGCCTGTATTTAAAATGAACATTTACCATAAATTAAAGGTATCTTATATTATCAAATTTGTTATTATAAAATATGCTCTAGTTAAGGAGTTAATGATACTTCAAGTGCAAAACAATGATATAAAACCTTGATAAAAATGCACTTTTAAGTACTAATCAACACATCACTCAATACATGCAATCCTTTGATTGTCTTGTATTTTGAAAACACAAATGACCCATTATAAGATTAAAATGATTTTTTTCCATGGTTCTTTGTGTCAGTTTTAATCTTTGATCTTGGGTGTGTCATTTTATGGTCTATGAATAAGGTTACCTTTGGTGAATTTTAAGAAACAAGATGCTCAAGTCAAAACTTGAGGCTTTATCAAGAGAGATTGTTTCTTTTTCTTAGTACTAATTTTATCAGCATGCATAATAATCAGTAGCTTGATTCTTGAAGTCACGACCCTTATGGAACAACTCTTCAAGTTTTGAGATCGTCATTTATCGGTTCCTAATGCAAATCCAACTTTTTCATTGATGAATAACTAATCTAATATTTTTTAAGACAATAAAGGCTTTATCATAGACATATCAAAAGACATGAAGCTCAATTTTTTTTTATTTTTTTATCTTTTGGTATTTGTTGTGTCTTTCTTCAATTGAAACCTTTTTTGCCCCTCTTAGAATTGATAGGCATTCTCTTTCTGATTTTTGAATCGGTAGCAACACAATTTTGTCTGCCTATTTCTAACTCAGTTTTTGTTGCCGATTTCCGATTCGACAGTTACATAGTTTTCGCTGCCGATTTCTGAATCGGCAACAACTAAGTCTAATTAAAAGTTTAGGAAACAAACTAGACTGTCTTAAGGAGGTAAAAGGGAGGGGTAAAACCAGTTTTGGACAGACCAAAACAGGAACAAGAACACATCTAAACCAACCCCAAACACCCCACCTCATTTAATGGGGAGTATGAATGCAAGGAGAGAGAGAGAGAGAGAGAAGGTGACCCTTCCTCTTTCCAAAGCTATCTGTAGTAGCTGCATGTTGCTCTTCTTTTCCTCCTTCCCAATGGAAACCTAAACCAAACCAGTAGAGCATGCCTTGTGAACGTGTGAGGGAGAGTTGAGATCTTAAAAGAAGATTGGACAACTACCTAGAGGGAAGGAAAAAAAGGCTAGAAAATGTGAGGGAAAGAAGAAGGAGGAGAACCAGAACATCTAACAAAGAAAAATGCATAAAATGGAAAGAACAAATCATGGTAAAGGGTCGGCCTTAGCTATGGGGTTGGACAACATGCATGTGTGTGTTTTGCTGGGATTTGATAAAGATTATATGCTGGAATCGATGGTTTTAATGTGTGTGTTATGCTAGAATTTGATGAAAGATTATGTGCTGGAATTGATTATTGCATGTGTGTATTCTGCTAAATTTAGTGACAATTTATGTGTTGGGATTGATTATTGCATGCGTATGTGTGTGTTCATGCTGAAATCATGTGACCTTGTTGGAACCTAATGACAAATTTTGTGTTCTGTAGCGAATTTGTGATTCGCTGCTGAAGTGGTATTGTCTGTAGCGAATTTGTGATTCGTTGCTGAATTGTGTGTTCTACAGCAAATTTATGATTCACTGCCGAAATTGTATTGTCTGCAGCAAAATTGTGATTCTCTATCAAAACTGAATTGTGTGTAGTGAATTAGCATTTGTTGTCGAATTATGTGTTCTGCAGCGAATTGGTGATTCATCGTCGAAGTTGAGCTGCCTGCAGCGAATTCGTGATTCACTATCGAAGTTGTGTTGTCTGCAGTGAAATTGTGATTCTCTGCCGAAACTGAGTTGTCTACAACGAATTTGTGATTGTCTGCCGAAGTTGTCTTGTCTGCGGCGATTTGTGATTCGCTACTGAAGTTGTATTGTTTGCAGCGGATTTATGATGCCGCTACCAAAGTTGTATTGTCTGCAATGGATCTGTGATTCGCTGCCAAAGTTGTGTTGTCTTGATGTGAACCTTGTGATCACATGGTCACACAACCCACACACAAAGAAACCAATTCTCGAAAAGCCAAGTAAATCAAGTTTGATAGAAGTGTGACACAAATATAACTCTTACCTAGGCACCAGCACTATTGGAAACGGAAAACCCCCACCCAACGAATATGGATTCACGAACGAGAAGTATTAGGATGACGCCACAAAGCCAGTTGTTCTTCAATAAGTCGTTTTTAATTCTTTAGAGAACCAAGGAAGGGAGATTATCCCACTAACACACAAGTGCGGCAAAGAAGTTTTTTTATCTAAAAATTGCATCACCTTACATGTTTGGTTATGCCTTTATTTATACTGACTCTAGACTTAAAGAAACCCTAATGGAACCCCCTTCAGTGGACTTATATGAAGCGAACTTACAGTTGACCCAAATAAGTAATAATAACCCAAAGACTAAGAAGATAATAATAAAAATCCAAAAATTACCATCCTAAATATGATAGAATTAGATTTGTCACCCTTAAGAAGTCCCAAATAAACTAGGAGAAATCTGATTTGGAAAATTTGTGTTGCTGCCCCCTTTGATGTCCATGATTAACTTGGATTTCCTTGTTTATCTTGGACAAATAAGAAAACAAAATTTCCTCTGTTGCTGATTTAATTACTTTCCTTCCTAAGTTAGGAAAAACATTAAATAATCCTCCCCTCTTTAGAAATAAGATCTGGCCAACTTCCTTACTTAATTAGGAGAATAAAGTGCTGACTTTCTATCCTTGTAGCATTAGAAAAAAAACAAGCCTACCAAGGCTGTTATTGGATCGAACACATCTGCCCCTTATTCCACACGAATTGGGCTCTTCTTGGAACTCAATTAGATGAATTAAAGGTTTTCCTTCATGCTCCTTAAATGTCTCAAGCCCCTCTATGTCCATTTTGCTCCATATGTTCTGAACAAGCCCATTCAATGCTTCTTGAAGCTTCTTCACCCTAGCTCTTGTAATTGGCCCAATTGGCACCTCTAATGAGTCATTGACATGATTACGCTTGGTGTTGGGCCGATCTTCATCATGTCTGCAACGAAATTATAATTCGCTCCTGAAACTGAGTTGTCTGCAGCGAAATTATGATTCGCTATCAAAACTAAATTGTTTGTAGCGAATTAGCATTCGCTGCCGAATTGTGTATTCTACAGCGAATTTGTGATTCGTAGTCGAAACTGAATTGTTTGTAGTGAATTAGCATTCGCTGCCGAATTGTGTGTTCTGCAGCGAATTTGTGATTCGCTGCCGAAGTTATATTGTCTACAGCGAATTTGTGATTTGCTGCCGAATTGTGTGTTATGCAGTGAATTTGTGTTTCACACCTGAAATTATATTGTCTCCAGTGAAATTGTGATTCGTAGTCGAAACTGAATTGTTTGTAGTGAATTAGCATTCGCTGCTGAATTGTGTGTTCTGCAGGGAATTTGTGATTCGTTGCCGAAGTTTAGTTGTCTGCAGCGAATTCGTGATACGCTGTCGAAGTTGTGTTGTCTGCAGCGAAATTGTGATTCTCTGCCAAAACTGAGTTATCTATAGCGAATTATCATTCGCTGCCGAATTGTGTTCTGAAGGGAAATTTATGATTTACGACCAAATTGGTATTG
>Ga0325404_1008241_pt1 | contig 10743 bp, 7 predicted proteins | sample PopdelMetagenome_18_FD_205664 | JGI IMG/M metagenome (GOLD analysis project Ga0325404, IMG submission 205664) | Populus deltoides microbial communities from Bellville, Georgia, United States - Xylem-Control-R1 | ecosystem: Host-associated > Plants > Phyllosphere > Stem > Wood/Secondary xylem...
TTCTGTAACTCTTTTACTTGCCGATAGATCTGTAAAAGTGCCTAGAGGAATAGTTGAAGATGTGTTAGTTCAAGTTGATAAATTCATTTATCCTGTGGATTTTATTGTCTTGGATACACAACCTGTAGAATTCATAAAGAACAACAGTTATCAGACAACAATTGGAATGGCCCCATTTGAAGCTCTTTATGACAGAAAGTGTAAGACACCCTTGTGTTGGGAAGAAGTTGGGGACAAAAAGTTGTATGGGGCAAAATTAGTACAAATCATTACTGAAAAAGTGAGGATTATTAAGGATCAAATGAAGGTGGCTCAGGATAGACAGAAGAAGTATGCAGATATTCAAAGAAAACCACTTGAATTTTGTCCTGGAGATAAAGTATTTCTGAAGGTAGCTCCATGGAAGCACATGTTGAGATTTGGCATGAAGGGGAAGTTAGCTTCGAGGTTCATCGGACGATTTGAAATCCGAAAACGTATCGGACCTATACATATGAAATAAACTTGCCCTTACAGTTGGCCAAGGTTCACAATGTATTTCATGTTTCTATGTTATGCAAAGCCTATGTAGACCCTTCGAGAGTCTTACCTCAAGTGCCAGTGGAGGTAAAAGAAGACTTAACACTTGAGGTAAGACCGATAAAGATACTCGATTGGGGCGAGAAAGAACTTCGTAGTAAGAAAGTTCCCATCATCAGAGTTTTATGGCGAAGCTCACAAATCGAGAAAGAAACATGCGAGAGAGAATCAGAAAGGAGACGAAAATTCCCCAACTTGTTTATAAACTCAGGTACATCACTTAAATTTTGAGGACAAAATTTCTATTAGGAGGGAAGAATGTAAACCCTGGGAAAAATAAATAAATACATAAATAAAAGTGAAGAAATTCATGCATATGGTTAAATAAAAACAAGAATTTATAAATTTTTGAATATAAATTTCCGGGCAAAATAATTCGAGACATTATAATAAACCCGGTACTATTGAGGGTTGGATGTAATTGAAGAGAATAATACACTTAAAGGAAAAGGGGGCCTAAATAAAAATAAGGTAAAATTATAGAGTATGAATACCGTATCCTCACCAAAAAATCTATAGGAACCACAAGAAAAGAAAATAGGGAGTTTTGTATCCATTCTTGCAAAATCAAAAGAGAAACACTAAAATTTCAAGAACCCATCCAAGATTAAGGGTTTTATAGATGGGATAAACACTTGTGTGCAAGGGATTAACAAGAAAATTGAACAAGAAGAAAAGAAAGGAGGGAGTTGAAAATCTTCAACTGGTTGAAGATCAAAATCTTAATTCGTACTGGGAGGAGCAACCAGGATTGGATCTTCTGTTAGGGGAGGTCGCGAGACAGGCGAATTAGGTGCGTGACTTTCCTCTTATTTGCACTTATACAATTTAAAATTCTTCTGGTGAATGCAATTACAATAAATATCGTGTTCAGTGTAAATAAAGTCTAGCGTATTTATAAGATTAGCTTTGGCTAATGGCATCCATGATAGGATTGCCAGGAGATGAATTACAAGATTAACTTCGGCTAATGGCATCCGTGATAGGATTGCCGGGAGATGAATTAATTACAAGATTAGCTTCGGCTAATGGCATCCGTGATAGGATTGCCAGGAAATGAATTACAAGATTAGACTTTACTAGGTCACCCGGTTCATGCAAGTAAATAAGAGTATTCAAATTAAGAATATGCAAATGAGTGTTAATTGGGTTTAAAAGATTTACAAGCAAAATATAAGTTCTCTGTTAGAATTCTTATGGATCTGATAGAAAATTAATACTTCATTCGTATACATTACATGAGCATATATATATATATATATATATATATATATATATATATATTTCTTTATCAACATAATAGTATGTTTATTTATGTAACAGGTCCATCAAATATCTAGGGAGATCATTAGTTTAGGACTCTACTTTATCAAGCTTATGTAAATATTTAACTTAAACAAAAGGGAATTAACGCGTTTATATAGTATACTTTTGTGTAAACATTGATGTATTTATAAAAGTTCAGCTTAGCATGTAGTATTTTAGTTATCTTGTAATTAACCCTTTTGAAATGTTTAAAAACACTTATTATGTTGTAAATGCTTTCTTTGCATGTTAGTATTCATTTTCTTTTAAATTTTATGATATGATATGTGGACTATGTTCATAATGAACTTACTCGTAGGATATATATATATTGTGTGGATTGTATGAGGTGCTGAATTATGATGTTTGATATAAGGTTCAGAATTATGGAACCTTGTGATGATGGGTTGATTGAGTAAATTGATAGTAGTCGATAACTAGGGATGTCCTAGATGCAAACGAAACTCTGCCAAATTTTTGGTAAATGAATAAAAAACAATTACCCTCAAATTAAGAGGATATGTTGGGATCTTTTAACATTGATCAAGTCGTACAGTCGGATTGTTACAAAAAGCTACCTCAATGCCCAGGAAATATCGAAGATAACTCAAATCTTTCATTTCAAAATGTCTAGCCAATTATGTCCTCAAAACTGAAATGTCATCAATCTCATCACCAGTATAATCATATCATCAACATATGAAGACAAAATAATATGACATGCATCAATGCATTTAATAAAAAGGATATAATTATGACTACTAGAAACAAATCCAAGAGACAAGATCACAACAGAAAATTTCTCAAACCAAGCACGAGGTTCTTGTTTGAGACCATAAAACGTTTTCTTGAGCTTACAAACATACCCAAAGTAATGTGAAACACCAGGAGGGGGCGCCATATAAACGTCTGCTTGAAGATCTCCATTCAAGAAGGCATTTTTAACATCAAGTTGAGAGATATGCCACTGACGAACCAAAGCTACAACAATAAGAGTACGAATAGTAGTCATTTTTGCAACTAGGGCAAATGTCTCCTCATAATCCATACCATATTGTTGAGAGTATCCTTTTGCAACCAACCTAGGTTTGTATCGTTCAATAGACCCATCAGAATTAGTCTTGATCTTATACACCCAACGACAACCAACAACACTATTACCAGGAGCCAGAGGAACCAAATCCCAAGTATCTATCTTATGCAAAGCAATATGTTCCTCATCCATAGCATGCTGCAAAAAAGGATCAAGAATTGCCTCCTTATAGGAAGAGGGCTTAGAGAGACAATGAACATAAGCTAAGAAAGATGTAAAGGATGAAGAAAAACAAGAATAAGCAAATTTTGGTAGTTTTGTGGACTTACACATGCGTATAGATGAGAATGGAACTTCAGGTGTGTCGGAGAGTAAAGTGTTAGTACCTAGAGAATGATGAATACAAAAACAATATGTTTGAAGAAATTAATAAATTTGAAGAAAAATATTATTATTATTGAAGAAAAACAATATGTTTTATTTGAGGGGATTAAAAATTATAAAAACTTAGGTAAGATAAGTTTAATATTATTATTTATATTATAAATATTATTAAATTTGAAATAAATTTATTACTATCGAAAAAAAACATAGATGTGATTTGAAGGATAAAATCAATTATTTTTATTGTTATTAACTCCGGGCTGGAAAGGCATGCTAGTCTCAAGTTGCTTGGGAGTGACAATGGGCAAACCCAAGTCCCTTGAGTATTGCAGCCATGCTTGACCCAAGGCAATTGGATCAAGAGTCAGACCCTAAGCTAATGCTCTTGGGTCTTGCGTTCTCACCCAACTCTAATGAGTTTGGATTGTAGCCAAATCCAAAGCTTTTGGGTCCCTCATTTTAGAGGGGTCCAAAGCTCTTGGAACCAGTATTACAGCCAAATCCACTTAAACTTGAGTAAGTTTATTGTTATTATTAATATTAAAAATATTATTTATATTATAATTTTTTAATTTTAATATTATTAATATTAAAATATTATTATTTTGGTTAATAAATATTTTAATTTTTATGATAATTAATATTATTAATATTAAAAATATTATTATTTGTATTATAATTAATATTGTTAATATTAAAAATATTATTATTTGTATTATAAATTTTATTGTTTTTTTATAATTAATATTACTAATATCATAATTAATATTTTTTAAAATATATCATTAATTTTGAAAAACACAATAGATTTGATTTGAAAGGTAAAATTATTATTATTATTATTATTAATCTTATTAAATTAATAGTTTTGAAGAAAAATATTATTATTATCGAAGAAAAACAATAAGTTTTATTTGAGGGGATTAAAAATTATAAAAACTAAGGTAAAATAAGTTTAATATTATTATTAATATCATAAATATTTTTAAATTCATTCATATTAATAAATTTAAAATAAATTTTATTACTATAAAAAAACATATATTTGATTTGAAGGATAAAATCAAATATTTTATTTTAATTAACTTGGGTCTGGAAGGACATGCCAGACCCAAGTTGCTTGGGAGAGGCAGGGGGTAGACCCAAGTCCCCTGGGTCTTGCAGCCCTGCCTGACCCACAACTATTGGGTCAAGAGTCAATCCCTAGGCTAATGGATCCGCGTCAGGACCCAATGCTCTTGGGTTTTGCGTCTTCATCCAACTCTAATGGGTTCGTAATGCAGCCAAACTCAAAGCTTTTGGGTTCATGTTGCAGCTGAACCCATTTAAACTTGAGTAAGTTTATTGTTATTATTAATATTAAAAATATTATTATTTGTGTTATAAATATTTTTAATTTTAATATTATTAATATTAAAATATTATTATTTTGGTTTATAAATATTTTTATTTTTATGATGATTAATATAACAAAATATTATTATTTGTATTATAATTAATATTTTATAATTACACTGCACCTCTCCATGGTAAGGACAATTCTGTTATTACACTGCTCCAATCCACAGTGCCATTAATCTTGATGAACTAGACTTTTGTTAATACTGTTCCAATACACAGTATAATAAGTTTTCATGACAGGACTTTCCTCACATTTAGCTTTATGTATAATAATTTGCAGTTTTTTTTTTCTTAGGACCATTGACCTGCCTTTTGGTTATGTGGAAAACAAGAGGGAAAGGCACAGAACTCAAATCGATCCAAGTCCTTGGAAAGTAATGGTGCGACGACAAACACTTCAAAGCTACCTTTGTTAACGTATAGTTCCTCCAGCCCTAACAACTAACACTAAGCATCGTCACAACCATTGCATCTGCTTATAAATTCTTTGAAGACAAGTTCTCCTTCCAAGTTTCAAAGCTTCTCTGTAGAAATAAACATGCGCAATTTTTCTTTATCTGAACCTCCTAATACGTGGGCACAACTTTAAAATGCATTTAAAAAAAAAATTGAATTTCATGCACAATTTTCCTTTATCTAAATTAATGAATAAAAATTGAATTTCATGAGTTTTTCTACAACTTTAAAAGAGTTTTTAGTACTAAATAACCCTGTATTAACATGCTATATGCTGTGTCCAAACTTCACTAGCTTGCATAAAAGAGAAATTCACTATGTTAAACTAGCTAATTTAGAATTATTCGTCTTACATCCATGAACTGGGCCTAGTGTCTGAAACACGTGAGGGACAACATCGCCATCCTGGGTCCTGGAGGGCAAGCGGCCAGCTTGGAGAATATACGGCATAGCTAGTTCTAGAAAATACCCTTCATGTGAAAGGGATAAGGGACAAGGGCCCCTACTAGCTATCCCTTCCCATGGGCTCTTGGCCCTTTGTTTCTGGGTTGTTGAGGCAATGGTTATTTGTTGCAATGTCGCAGTCGTATAAATTAATTATCCTAACTTAAAACACAACACACAAGATAATATAGAGCAAGTAAGGGGTCGATCCCACAAGTAAGTTTCAAGTCAGATTTTTATGTTGTACGTTATGTAATTGGGGGGATTTGGTTTGTGATTATCTAAACTATGACAGCAATTAAACTAGCAAACAAAATCAATTAAAACCGAAACTTATCAAGAAAACAAACCTTGGTCGCAAGCACACATCTACCTACGGAAATTATAACCGATCCTTGAAACGAAAATTGCAGTTTATGTTCTGAAATTTTATCTTTTCTTAACGTTGATTAATTAACGGATCCGCCATATAACTAATCCTAACCAACAAACAATCAAAGTGTCCGCACTAATGATTCAATTTAATGGTAGCTTTAAGAACTAGATAATTTCATCAAGATTAACATACAAGCTGTCCGCAGCTTATGTCACTTTGTTCAAATGTTCTCCCTAAGTTCAATAACGTAGTTCCGCCACAATTATCAAGCTTAGTTGCTTCACAAGTTCATATATCACAACTCCGGTTTTGATATTAAACTTAGCAATAGATTGTTCACAACAATAACTTAGAGTCCGCTCTAGCAATCATCAACAACAATCATAGGAAATATGCATAGGAAAACAATCATACTCATTCATAACATAAACTGAAAATAAAAGGAAGAATAAATCTCACGGTTCTTGAAATTCAAAGGTTTTTGTGTCCTTGCAACCAAGAAAAGAGCTTAGCCTTGCATATTTATGGAACAACTACTTCTAAAGATTGAAAAGAGCATGATTTTTGGGTTTGTAGAGGAGAGAATTTGTGTTTATTCTCTACTGACTGCTGCCTCTTTTTGCTCTCCCTCTTTACTGCTGGCTGCCAGCCCCTTCTCTCTTTCTTTTTATATGCTAAGAAATCCTAGTCTCTATTTTATAAAATAGTCCTTCCTTAAGTTGGCAGTTTACATTTAAGTACTTCAATAACTATTTTCCCTAAAAAGGAGAAATAGCCTTGCATGAAATCTTCAAGCTCTGACTTAGAGGAGCTAAATTGCTGATATAAAAACTTGGATGTCGGTTTAGATGCTTCAGAATGTAATCTGGACTCGTTTCTTCACGAAACCTGTTTGCTGGCAGAATTCAGTTGTCATCTTTGAAAAATCATATCTCCCTCATATGACATCGTTTTTGGCGTTGATAGGTCTTTGAGTTAGGAATCCAAAACAATTTAGTTTGCATCAATTGGACTTCTGTAGCTCCAGATATTAAATTTTGAATGGCCAAAGATCAACACTGTCAAAATGCGAGATTTGACTTTGCAGGATGTGATTTCCATGATCTTTCTCTTTTTATTTTTCTTGCATTATATTTCCAGAAATGTATGGATGTTAGATTTTTAATGCCACTAGAATCACTTCATTTTGATCTCTAGAACTCACGCTCTGCACAAAACATCGACTGAATATCAAATCTGCCAATTACCTCCAATTTACTCCTTTTTTTTCATCTTTCATCCAAAAGTGCCTTCAAAACATAAAACAAAGAATATCAGGGCATTTTATTTATAAAACATGGACAAAATATTAGGTAGAAGTGGGTGAAACTATAGAATAATATAGTTACATCAAATACCCCCACACTTAGCTCTTGCTCGTCCTCGAGAAAGGATAAATAAAATTAAATTAAAAATAACTATGATCAACTCTTAATCTCCCATCAATGTCCAAGAGTACAAGCATTATAAATAAAAAAATAAAAAAAAGGATATAAAAAAAAACATAAATTTTAATGAATTTGTTTACATGCAAACTTCAAAACTCAATCAATCGTTGGGATTTAAATGAAATCTATGTCATGCCAAAGTGATAGGTCCTCTCATTAATATACACTCCAACACTCATGTGTTTAGGGTTTATGTGTTTAAATCTCTCAAATTCAATCAAAGAGTATGTTCTACCATAAGCTTGCTTTTCAATCTTATCTCCTTTAGCAACTTATTACAAGTACTACATGAATCAAAAGGTCTTATTTTCCGGTTGTAATGGGGTTAAGGTTAAGGTGAGGTAAAAGAAAGTAAAAGGAAAGGTTCAAACCAAAGAAAATAGAGCATTCTGAAAAATGATACTTCAAACAAGATATTCCATCAAAGCTCACAAAATGCTTAACTCCTTTTGATTTCAAACTCTTTCAACATAAAATCTTAAGAATATAAAGGAATATTTTTTTTCTTTTTTTCTTTTTTCATTTCATTGTTTTTTTTCACCTTTAATAACTTTGCCCATATTCTCATCAAGCATCACATCTTTCTTTTCACATAATTTCCAACCATAATTCCATGAGATATCACAAGTATATGCTCTACTAATCCTTGGCCAGGAAAAAAGAAAAACATATATAAAGTTAAAGCTTATACATGGATAAAGCAAAGAAAAGATAAACAAGCTCAAAAGGGGCTCACTAAGGATAATATGCTTTAGCTTGGCTTTTTAGTTCAAGTGATTAAAATTCCTAATGCCTTTATCATCTTCATGTATATTTGTAATGGAATATAATCTCAATAAGATATGAAGCAAGTTTTAGAGATACATATCATTGAAAGAATGCACACTCAAAGAATATAATGTTGAAGGCTCAAAAGCTTGCATTGTTATAACACTATAAAGTCAACATGGCATACTCTCAAAGTTAATCTCTAAACCAATTAAACCTAAAAATTTGCATGCATACTCCTTCATATGATTTATATCTTCATCTATCTCAATTAATTCTCATACATAATACTCATATTCTCAAAAACTAATGGGAGTTAAAAAGATCAAACACAATTTTTTTTTAAAGAACAACAAAGAAAACTAAAATAAGAAAACCAAAATTCTCCCAATACCCCCACACTTAAAACACAACATTGTCCTCAATGTTGAAATAAAAGCAAAGGAACATAAGAGAATGATAAAAAAATAAATTAAAATGCGAAAAAATAAAAGGAAAAAGAAAGCAAATCTGATTTTTTTTCTTTTTGTGATGGGTTGCCTCCCAGTAAGCGCTTTTGTTTTATGTCATTGGCTTGACATGTGGCATGCTCATTCTTTATAGATTGGTTCAGCTAACTCTACAGAAGCGGTGAGTTTTGTCGTCCAACCTTCATAGAAAGGTTTCAAACGATGCCCATTGACCTTGAGTACTTTATTGATTTCTAAACTTGTAATTTCAACTGCACCATAAGGAAAAATATTAGAAACAACAAAGGGTCCAATCCAACGAGAGCGCAATTTTTCAGTAAAAAGTTTCAAACGCGAATGATAAAGAAAGACTTTGTCTCCAACATGAAACTCCTTTCTTGTAAGCATTCGGTCATGAAGATTCTTAGTCTTTTCTTTGTAAATCCTTGCATTCTTGTAAGCATCATTTCAAATTTCTTCCAACTCTTGTAGTTGCAGTTTTCTTGCAATCCCAGCAGCATCATAATCCATGTTACATTGTTTAATGGCCCAAAAAGCTTTGTGTTCAAACTCCACCGGTAGATGACATGCTTTCCCATAAATCATTCTATAAGATGACATTCCTATAGGTGATTTATAAGCAGTTCGATAAAGCCCAAAGTGCATCTCCAAGACGTATACTCCAATCTCGCCGATTAGGTTGCACTATTTTCTCCAAAATAGACTTGATTTCTTGATTTGAAATTTCAGCTTGGCCATTCATTTGAGGATGATATGCTGTGGAAGTTTGATGAGTCACATGATATTTGCATAGCAATGCTTCCATGGAATGATTGCAAAAATGAGTGCCATGATCACTAATGATAGCTTTAGGGATTCCAAACCTGTCAAATATGTGAGTCCTGACAAAATCTAAAACAACCTTAGCATCATTAGTTCATGTGGCTTTTGCCTCAATCCATTTGGACATATAATCAACAGCAAGAAGAATATAAAGATTGCCAAAAGAAGAAGGAAATGGACCCATAAAGTCAATACCCCAAACATAAAAAATTTCACTTACAAGAATATTCGTTAAAGGCATTTGATTCTTATGAGTGATATTACCTGTTCTTTGGCATTTTTCACATGATTTGCAGAAGTGATATGCATCTTTAAAAATAGAAGGCCAATAGAAACCACTTTCAAGTACCTTGTGGGCTGTTCTTTTTGCTCCAAAATGCCCACCACAAGAATGAGAATGACAAAAAGTGAGAATGGAATGAAATTCATCTTGTGGTACACACCTCCTAACTACTTGATCCGCACAAAATTTCCAAAGGTAAGGATCGTCCCAAAAATAATATTTAGCATCAGCTCGTAACTTATCTTTTTGGGGTTTAGACAAACCTGGAGGGAATTCTTTGGTGACTAAATAGTTTACCAAATCAGCATACCATGGTCTTGTAGAGGAATGCAACATATACAACTGCTCATCGGGGAATGTCTCTCTTATTGTTTCGATCTGTATATCCTCGGTCCTCAGTCGGCTCAAGTGATCAGCCACATGGTTTTCAGCACCTTTTTTGTCTTTGATTTCAAGATCGAATTCTTGTAAAAGCAAGATCCACCTAATCAGTCTTGGTTTGGACTCCTTCTTCTTCAAAAGATACCTGAGAGCTGCATGGTCAGTAAAAACAATGACTTTTGTACCAAGTAGATATGACCTGAATTTTTCAAGAGCAAACACCACTGCAAAAAGTTCCTTTTCAGTTGTATGGTAATTGCATTGTGCTCCATCCAACATGCGAGAAGCATAGGCGATAACATGCAAATTCTTCCCAATTCTTTGCCCAAGCACAGCTCCTACCACATAGTCACTCGCATCACACATTATCTCAAAAGGTTCATCCTAATTTGGTGGTTGGATGATAGGGGCAGATGTGACACGTCTCTTAAGCTCATCATGGGCATCTTTACATGCTTGATCAAACATAAAATCCACTTCTTTGGCTAATAGTCTGCACAAGGGTGCTGTAATCTTCGAGAAATCTTTGATAAAGCGTCGATAGAAACCTGCAT
>Ga0325404_1008243_pt1 | contig 10741 bp, 6 predicted proteins | sample PopdelMetagenome_18_FD_205664 | JGI IMG/M metagenome (GOLD analysis project Ga0325404, IMG submission 205664) | Populus deltoides microbial communities from Bellville, Georgia, United States - Xylem-Control-R1 | ecosystem: Host-associated > Plants > Phyllosphere > Stem > Wood/Secondary xylem...
TGAGCTGATAACTGTACTCTACTTTTATAATCTTATTATTGATATACTTTCTATTTTCATACATTGCCCAACAGGGATAAAAAAAAAAAAGTCTTTGAAAATAATAGGATAAACCATTCATGATATTCAGATTTGAGAGAATTTCTTTTCCTTTTTTTTGGGTGGATGAGAGACATCATAACTGTGAGGAGTCTTTGAGATAAAGAGAAAAAAAGAAGAAAAAAAGAGTGAATTGCGTCCCTCATCACTCCTTATTCAAAGTCATGCATCAAGTGAAATTAAAATGTATTGCTAAAACTCGATTAATTAAGAAAAAACATAGGATTTATAACTTGATCGGAGTTGCGTTATTAGTTGATTTGGCCACGATTTTAGCTTAGTGAAATCCATTCAATTTGGCTAATTTTTTTTAATTACCAAGTTAAATTTAATCCAAACCTAATCAAATCAACTATATAAATTATTATTTTTTTCACTTTTAGATACCCGAAAGCTTAATATATATTTATTCAATCAAATTCTACCGTTCAAAACAAAAATTTATATTTTATTTTTAAATATGTATTATAGTTTTTATCATTTGGATATTTCAGATTTTAAATTCAATATGTATTTGATAGATTTTAATTATGTATTATTTTAAAAATATTTAAGATGTTTTTTTATTTTTAAATTAATTAAAATTTATATTAAACTTGAAACATGTTTAAATTTAGTATGTTAAATTTTTTTAATTAATTTATCAAATTCAACTAGTGTAACCCAATTATTTTTAGGATGGGGTCTAAGAAACATAGTGTGAAAGAACATGAGATGCTTGTAACTCACGTGGTACCATGTTGGTGCTGACATGCTCAAGCGGAGCACACGTGTGATAGAAACATCAAAGGAAAGTCGTTCCAGCCACGTGGAATTTGACCCGTAAAAACAACTTATGAAAACGAACTCACATGATTGCTGACACCATCTCCCTCCTTCTCACGTGCTCAATGGACCCCATTTACTCTTTTAAAACACTACAATCACGTATTTTGCTTTGCAAAAAGAGTAGCTAGGGGAATCCATATTTACCTTTCTTTTTTTAAAAAGGAATTTGTCACTTGTACTTCTCCGAAAATAAATGTTTTTTTAGGTTATTTATTTCGAGTCTTTTATAATTTTTTTATTTTATAAAAATTATACTTTATATCTGAACTTTATAAATTTATATTCTCATGTTGACATATAAAAAAATTAATAAAAAATATTAGAATATTTATAAAATTAATATTATATTTTATTTAATGATGCTCTTACAATATTACTATTACAATTTTATTATTAACTAAAAAAACTAATCACAATTATTAATTATTTTTCCTCTACCTCTTCGGTCTTCGCAAGCCCACCAAAAATAATTTTTAAAACATGATGCATTCGTGTCAGATTTTTTGTAGAAATTTAACTCTAGTTGGATTTTAAGTAGGTAATTTATATTAAAATTGGTGAATGCATAAAGCAATTTTTTCATTTAATATATTCTATAATTTAAATCTTAAATAATAATAAGAAATCTTAATAGTATAAATTATAGTAATAAAACTCGGCCTAACAAGTTGATTTAGAGTTTTAACTGGGTTTAATTATGATAAAAGCTGGAGTTGTTTTTGATCCGGATGACCTAATATAATCCATTGAAACCCGGTATGTATGTATGTATATATATATATATATATAGTCTCTTAATTAACAAAACGATGCTGTTTTGTTTTAGGGATACAAATCCCAACCCTTTCCTTTTTTTCTCATGTTCTTCCTTTGCTCTTGAACTATACTCTCATTTTCTCGCTGGAAAGGGATCGATTCACTTGAAAAAACCATCAATAATCTCAGTAAATAGATCCACTGGGAGGGAGCCACAGACTGTAATCTTCTCCCTCTATTCTTAGTAACAGGTAATTTTTTCTTTCCTTCCAGTTGTATCTATTATCTGGGTTGCATTACCTTTTATTTCATTGCTCTCTTAACATGACCTTCAGTAAAAAACTATTAATTTCTCAAGTAATCCAGGGAGAAAGGATTGGCTCTGAAAACTACTCATCATTGCTATTAATTTCTCAAGTAATCCGGGGAGAAAGGATTGGCTCTGAAAACTACTCATCATTGTTTCTCCTTGCTAATATTGATATAGCTTGCAGTGAAGAATGTTGGTGATAATAGAGCATTATTCTTTAGAGACAATCAAGCATTATTATTCAGAGACAATTAAGACAGAAATCAAACAGAAAATCACTCAAGCATCAAGGAACAATACACGACAAACAAACGCTGTATAGAAGTTGACTAGCTTTGATACCCGCGCGATGCCGCATGTCATTTTTTTTTTGCATAAAAAATATTAAAAAAATAAAAATTTAAAAATCTTGGGTTTTTCTGCAAAGTTATACCTAAAAATCTTGAGTTTGGCTGCAACACTTGACCTAAGAGTAATATTTATAATATTAATAATAAAATTAAACTTGCATGATCCAAATTTAAGTGAGTTTGGCTGTAACACCGGACTCAAGAATACTGAATGTAGGTCTGGCTATAAGGTCGTGTCATAAAAGAGTGATAATTAAATATATTAATTAAAAAAAACAAAGAAAAAAAATCAACAGGAAGGAAAAAACTAATGAAGAAAAAAAAACATTGAATTAATTGGGTCAACCTTTTAAACCAGGTTATCCCGTAAAACCTGAGATTTGCGTCATGAAAGTTTGATAACTAAATAGAAAAAAAATTGACAGGTTTACCTAGAATTAACCGGGTTAATCCATCAAACCAGGTTAACCCGTCAAGTCCAAGATATGTGTCATGAAAGTATGAAAGTCTGATAATTAAATAGAAAGAAAATTAACTTTAACAAACTAAACTAAATGAAAAAAATAACTTGTCAAATTAGGTTAAGTCATCAAACCCAAGATTCGTATCATGAAAATCTGATAACTAAATAAAAAAAAATTAACATTAACAAACTAAATCAAACAAAAAAATTCATTAAAAAAATAAAAAGAAAAAACAAAAGAAAAAAACAGTTATATAATATAATACAATATAATATTAATTATAATTATAATGAAAAAACACGGGGAAAATTTAAAAAAAATAAAAAAAAAGTGGGGAAAGCTAAAGCTAAAGCTAAATTCTCAATCAACTCAATATTGAAAAAATAAATTTAACAAAGATAATTTAAAAAAAAACATGTGGAGGAAACACTGTAGCCAAACAAAAACCATGTAAGGGAAACATTGTAGTAATCCATAATATTTTTTTTTTAAAAAAAGCTACAAAGCTAATCTCTCAACCAGCTCAATATATAAAAAACATCGACAAAAGCTATCTAAAAAAAAAGAAGAAGTCAATTTTGGGTAAAAGAAATGAAAAAAAATGTACAAAAAAGGAAACAAAAGCGAAAAAAAAACACGTGAGCAAAGCTATTAAAGAAAAAGATAAAAAAACTAAATTTTCAACTAGCTCAATAATAAAAAAATAAAATCAACAAAAATAATTCTGAAAAAAACAAAACAAAAGGAAAGAAAATATGTAAAAAATGACAATTTTGGAAAAAAAGAAAAATAAAAAAAAACATGGGAAAAGCTAAAGCTAGATTATCAGCCAGCTCTATATTAAAAAAATAAATTTGATAAAGATAATTTTTTAAAAAAATATATGGGGAAACACTGCAGCAAAACAAAAACTATATAGGAGGGACACTATAGCAATCCATATTGTTTTTTTTTAAAAAAACTACAAAGTTAAATTCTAAACCAACTTAATATATAAAAAATAAAATCTACAAATGCCATTTTGAAAAAAAAAATAAAGAAATCATAAAAAAAAGAAAACAATGTATGAGAATATTATAGCAATCCACAATGTTTTTTTTTTAAAAAAACTACATAGTTAAATTTTCAACCAGCTCAATATTTAAAAAAATTAGCAAAGATAATTTTGAAACAAAAAAATTTTTTTTAAAAAGAAGAAATCAATTTTGGGTAAAAAAAAACATGTAAAAAAAACAAAAGAAAAAAAAACACTACTGCTACAGTGAATATCCCACATGTTTTAGAGTATTCTATAATTAGTTGAGAATATAAAATGTGTAGATATCTTTCCTTGTATAGCTTGTATTGTTATTGTTAGCTCTTAATACTTGTAATAGTTTTTCTATATAATGTAGAATCTTATGCCATAAGCAATTGTTGTGGTTTCATTATTATCTATAAAATTTGTTCATGGTATCAGAGCCTATAGGATTAACCTTCACTCGATTCTATGGCCTTAAAAAATTCTTCTACACTCTCCTTTAATACTATGGTTCACATGGTAACAATCAAGCTATCATCAACCAATTTTCTTCTTTGGTGAAACCAAGTAGTTCCCTGTTGCAATGTCAAAAATACTATACATATGTTGATGGCTCAACCCTTATACCTTCCATTATTACTGATTCCACAGCCAATAACCTTTAGAAACAAAATGACCACCTAGTTATGAGTCTTCTTTCCTCTCTCACGGAGGAAGCACTCTTTATCATCATTAGACTTACAACATCAAGAGATGTCTAGAACGCTCTTGAGATTGCCTTTAGTCACAAATCTAAGGTTCGTGAACTTCAAGTAAAAGATGAACTTTATTTCATGGAGTGTGGCTCTCGTATTATTTTTGAATACTCTCGAGTATTGAAAACCAATTGTGATCAATTATCATTAATGAGATGTCCAGTTGAAGACACTGACAAAGTGCACTGGTATTTACATGGTTTAGGCCACGAGTTCTCAAGTTTCTTTACCACTCAACTCTCTTTAACTTTTATTCCAAGTTTCAAAGATATTGTTCTTAAAGCAGAAAGCTTTGATTTTTTTTCCAAGTCTGTTGATCATAATACAGGTGGCCTTTCTGCCTATATGGCTCGTTCTTCCTCTGCATCTTCTAACCGACATGCAAGGCTAACTAATAATCAAAAGAAATATAAAGGAGACTAATTAAAGGGAGGAAATCGTGGCAAGCAGCAATATAGGAGACCTCTTTTATGTCAAATATGTCGTGAAGAAGGCCATTATGCCATGAATTGTAAAATCAGATACACAAAATCTAAAGCAAACCTTGTTGAAACACTTGCAAAGTGCACCATCAACAATGACACAACATATTGGTACACTGATATAGGAGCATCTGCACACATGATTTTTGATGTGTCTCAACTTGATAAGATGAAACCTTACACTGGTAAGAACAAAGTTACTGTTGGTAATGGATCCTCCCTACCTATTACACATATGGGTTCTTACTCTTCCACTTCATCTTTTAAACTAAATGATGTTCTTGTGGTGCCAAACTTAACCAAAAATTTGCTTTCTATCAGTAAATTAACCAATTATTTCCCTTTGTTTGTTTCCTTTATTAACAATCATTTTATCATACATAATCTTCAAACTCAAAAGGTGGTGGCAAGCGGTAATCGTGTAAAAGAACTTTATGTACCGAAGCGTGGAAACCATGTTTTTCCTACTATCATTAGCAAACACAATTTATGCAATTCCTTTGACACTAGGTATGCCCGTTTAGGCCATGTATCATCCCAAATAATTTCCATGCTTATTAAGAGAGGTCTTTTATCTCAACTCTATATTACCGAATCCATATTTGTGTGTTAGCTGTCAAAAGACTAAAAGCCATAAACTACCTTTTCCAATAAGTAATAGTTGATCCAAAATAATTTTAGGACTCATACATTGCGACTTATGGGGACCGACACCAATAAATTCAATCTCTAGTTATCAATATTATGTTATTTTTATCAATGATTACTCTCACTTCACTTGGTTCTATCCATTAAAACACAAAGCTGATTTTTATCAAACTTTTAAAAAAATTCAAACACTCGTTGGAAATCAGTTCTCGACAAAGATAAAAAAAAATTTCCAAAGTGATGGGGGAGGTGAATTCACAAGTACCATTTTCCAGTCTCACTTAGTCAAATATGGTATTCACCATGAGCTCTCTTGCTCCTATACACCTTCTCAAAATGGTAGAGTCTAGAGAAAACATAGACACATAACTGAGACAGGCCTAACAATGCTTTTTCATGCCAATGTTCCTCTTCATCTTTGAGTTGAGGCCTTTAGTACAACCGTTTTTACAATTAATTGCTTGCCCACACTTGTCTTGAATGAGGCTTCTCCATTTAAAATTTTGTATGGTACTTCTCCATTTAAAATTCTGTATGGTAAGTCTCCTATATATGCAATATTTTGAATTTTTGGTTGCTTATGTTTCCTATACTTGCGAGATTATGCTAAACACAAGTTTGAACTAAGAAGTCTCCCATGTATTTTTCTTGGTTACAACTCATTCTACAAAGGATTTCGATGCCTAAATCCTAAATCACATCGAGTATTTGTCACTTGACATGCTTGGTTTGATGAGACCGTTTTTCCATCATCTTCATCCCATATGCAACCTTCTCATGCACTCTCAGATTATATTTCTTTTCATGATCCCAGTTCCTCAAATTATTCTTTGTTCAACACTAATTCTACTACAAGTTCTCGGCCATTACCATCGGTCACTCCATCCAAGCCATGTAAGTCATCTGTCTTGAAGTTAAACACATCTGGAAGTTCATCAATATCACTGCCTCATGTGCCTACTCCAATAAATGAGCAAGTTTCAAAATTACCACTTGTGCATACTTTAAGAAACGAGCCACTTTCAGATATGCCGATTGCACCAACTTAAAAATTTTCAACAAATTAGAATTCTCATCCCATGTTAACCCGTGGAAAAATTGGTATCCCAAAGTCATTATTAGTAATGAAGGAACAAAAATTATTCAAAAGTGCTACCAAATCACCCGAATGACTAGTTGCAATGGAAGATGAAATTCGTGCTCTCACTCATAACCAAACATGGGAACTTGTTCCCAGACCACCTGTTACTAATATGGTTGGATCCAGATGGGTTTTTCAGATTAAATATCATTCGGATGGATCCATTGATAGGCTCAAAGCACGTCCTATTCCTAAAGACTATACTTGACTTTATGAACTTGATTTTAATGACACATTTAGTCTAGTTGTTAGAGCTTCTACAATGCATATTGCAATATCTTGTGGCTGGAACATGCATCAACTTGACGTTAAAAATGCCTTCTTACATGGTCTTCTACAAGAAGAGGCAACCACTAGGATATATTAATGCTTCTCATCCAAACCATGTTTGTTGTCTAAAAAAGGCAATCTATGGTTTGAAATAAGCACCGAGAGCATAGTTCCACCGCTTTAGCAATTTCTTAATCACAATTGGTTTCAATTGCAGCAAAAATGATTATAGTTTTTTTGTTCATTCATCGAACAATAACATCATTTATTTACTCTTATATATGGATGATATTGTCATCATAAGCAGCAATGTGTCTCTCATTGACACTTTCATTAACAAGCTACGACAAGAGTTTTCTGTGAAGGATCTTGGCAATCTCAATTATTTTTTTAGGCCTAAAAGTTACTGATTCTCAAAAGGGAATGTTCCTCAACGAAGTGACGTATGAAAGAGATATTTTTATCCGAGTTGATCTCCATGATTCAAAGTCAATTGCAACATCAATGATTGTTTCTCATCATTTGACTACTGATGGTCCTCTCTTTCATTCACCAACAACTTATCGATCCCTTGTTGGTGCAATATAATATCTCACCATTATCCAACTGGATATTACACATGCAATAAATTTAGTAAGTCAATTCATGCATTCACCAAGAGAACAACATTTTCAAGTTGTCAAAATAATTCTCAAATATGTTAAGGAACTCTTCATTTTGGCCTCAACATCAGTTCATCATGCTATATCAACATCTCGACTTTTTCAGATGCTGATTGGGCTGGTTGTCCAACAACCAGTTGATCAACATTAGGATATGCAATTTTTCTAGGTAATAATTTAATCTCATGGGCCTCTAAAAAGCAGACCACAATATCTAGGGGTTCGGCGGAATCCGAATATAGAGCATTAACATTCATTGCGAAGTTAAATGGTTGTTAAACATTCTTCATGATTTACAAATTCAACCAATAGAACAACCGACTTTACTCTCTGACAACACAAGTGTTATTCTCATGACTCGAAATCATAACTTAACGAAGGTCGAGGCACATTGATATTGATATTCACTTTGTTAGAGAATTAGTCTGCAATGGTATTTATATTGAAGATTAAACATGTGTCATCCAACTTGCAAATAGCAGACATATTCACCAAAAGTCCATCAAAATCCTTGTTTCTACTATTCTGATCCAAGCTTCGCGTGTTGCCAACCACGCTTGACTTGAGGGGAGGTGTTGGTGATATAGAGCATTATTCTATGGAGACAATCAAGGCAGAAATTAAACAAAAAATCACTCCAATCATTAAGGAGCAATACAAACATTGTATAAGAGTTGATTAGTTGTGAATGTAGAATGTGTAGATATCTTTCCTTGTATAGCTTATACTATTATTGATAGCTCTTAAAACATGTAACAATTTTTCTATATAATGCAGAATCCTATACCATAAGAAATTGTTGTGGTTTCATTATTGTCTATAAAATCTGTTCAAAGAATAACTATCCTTTTTGAAGAATAAGGTATTGCACCATTGATGTCATGATTTGACAAGATCGAAGACCCTAGTAATAGAAGCACATTTGTAAATAGTAAATGCCCAGTATTCAGTCTTTAACCGAAACACTTTTGTTTCCTTGGTGTTATCGACCGAGTTTTTTTTATCAGATTATAAAACATTCTAGTTTCTCTAGTTTGTATTAGTTCTGGATAAGTTCAATGTAAATTGAACCCGAGGATTTCATATATGTTTTGATTAAGAATTTTGTACTTTAATTATTTAGATAAATTTTCTAGACAAATTGAGAAGAGAATATTGTTTTATATAGTAGAACTTTGGGTTAATATATATATATATATATATATATATATATATATCTAACATAGAATGTGTTCTAAGTTATACAATTATATAGTTGAGCTATTGTTTCTCAATGAAATAAATCAAAGACTGGATACAAGATATATTGCATGTGTTCTTTCTTAAGATACAAACTTCTTTTGGATTAACTTAAGAATTGTCACAAATGAATGCGAGGTCTTTGCTTTTTATGAGCACCAATGGTGCAAATTGACAAGGTTAACTATATTTTAATTGTAGATTTGATAAATTTTAATGAGATTGATGATAATTGTGATGATAAAACTATAGAGAAGCATGATAATATTTTGATAGGCATTGATGAGGTTGACTCAATCTCATCGACACTTGATCTAAATTTTGCTCATTTGGACATATAGGAGCTCAATAAGTTCATTGTACCAAAGTGAAGGATATGTGTTGAATTGGTTTTCAATATGCTTTTGCATCAAACTTGAACTATAATGTTATGAAATCTTGAACTTTTTAGTAATGAGGATGTTGTTTGTGATGAAATATCTATTAAAATATAGGATTTGGAATTGTAATCAGTTAATTACTTTTCCCCTTGAATTACTTGTAGATTGCTTAGTTTTTTTTGTTAAATTGTGTTGAAGTGTTTATCAATTAATTGTTTTTGTTAGCTTGTTATTTTTCAATCTCTCTGTTTTTTTTTTTGTTGGGTTAAACTTTAACAAATTGGATTAGTGGAAGGGATTTGCATTCTTTATCATTTTTGGACCTAGACATGAGGGGATATTAGAGTGATTTGTAGTTGATTTTTTTTTATTTTCTCTGGTTGACCAAATCAACCCATGTGACCCAGGACTTAGTCTTTTTATCGAGTCAACCCTTGAACCAAGTTTAATAACAATTGTATCCCTTTAACAAGAGTCCAATGATTATTTATTAGATTTCTATATAAAACAAAGTTGATGTAATTATAGTATCATCATATAACATGCTCATAAGTCTAATAATATGCTAGATTATTAGGTCAACACATTAATTATCTCATTAATAAATATGCTAGTCAACCAAACAAGTTTATCTATCGATATGTCATGTTAATAGATTTATCGATGTTAATTAATTTATTTGTTGATATATTTTTTGATAATATTATATTACAATAAAACTGTGTTAAATACTAGAGTCAGGAGATGTTAGATGGGACAATCGCTTTCCCTCCTAAAATTTATTTTCCTAGAATATATATATATATATATATATATATATATATATATATATATATATATATATATATATATAGTAACGACTTCCCCTATAAGCTAAAGACATTTGTTATTTGATATTATGTAATATAAATGATTATTATTATTATTTTTAAAGTTAATTAATCTAATAATTATGCATGACACCTCCTGCCAAGTTGTTCAAATAATTTGAATGAAGAGTTGCTTTTATACTTTATAGATATATTAGTTTGAAGAGGTGTGCCTTTAAACTTTGCAGACACATTGGTCTGAAAATGTATGCCTCTAAACTTTACAGACACATTGTTTTGAAAGAATGTTATTTTCTTTATAAATACCAGTTTGATGTTGACAAAAATTAATTAGATATAATTTTTTTTCTTTTCCTTATTTTTCTCTACAAACCTTCTATTTATGTTTATCAGAATCAAAACAGAACTTCTTAATAAACTTATAGAAGTTGTTGTCTATAAGTTTAAGGTTTTGTTGTATTCTAAATGTATATTATTTTAACCCTACAACAAATATAGTGAAGGGA
>Ga0325404_1008244_pt1 | contig 10741 bp, 9 predicted proteins | sample PopdelMetagenome_18_FD_205664 | JGI IMG/M metagenome (GOLD analysis project Ga0325404, IMG submission 205664) | Populus deltoides microbial communities from Bellville, Georgia, United States - Xylem-Control-R1 | ecosystem: Host-associated > Plants > Phyllosphere > Stem > Wood/Secondary xylem...
AATAGCAATAACGTTTCTTGGAAAAATCAAAGTACAAACTCCTAGCATATTAGATCCAACAATATGCAATGAATGACTGAAAAGACAAATGCTCAAACACAAGATTCCAACAGCGGGAATCAGATACTAAGGTTTTTTTTTTTTTTTTCAAGAAAACAAACCTATATGTAGCTAATAACAATTGAAAAGGAAAATAGGTTATGCTAAAAACCATAACAAAGCAATCAATGTGGCCATAAGAGCCATTGACAATGAAGCAAGTGTCCCTGAGACTGATACTCCTGAACTTAGTTGTGGGGATGGTGCTAGGTATCCAGGTGGAGCTGCAATAAATGGAGGAGAATGGTCGTGGAGACCCATCACTTCAACTAGCAAACGCTGGCCATTCTTGCAGTGACTTGGGGTTCCACTAATATAGTAGAATAGTCCTGACTTGTCGAGCTTGAACACTCTATTTCCATTGTTGAAGGCAACAATATGTTTGCTAGCGTCGCAGTGGTAGTATCCCCGCTTGTCTACTTCAATAACTGAGTCATTCTTATAATCAAAGGCTGCAAAGAACGAAAACAACAGAACGAATCATAAATCTGAGAACGTAAATGTTACTACTGGCTGCACAAAAACGAAAACACTGTTTTAAGCTTGTACTCATTCTCTTGCAAGAACAGTACAACTCTTTGGTCATAAATCATTCTTATCTGGTTTCAGAATTATGATGTTTACACAGGACAGCCCATATTTCCTTCTTTACTTTCTCATAATCAAGTAGAAGAACATCAAAAAGAAATTTCCTGGTGAAAGAAATGTTTACGTTTCTACCATGTAAACATCAGTAACCGAACAACGGTTACACACCAAGTAAGATATTTGATAACCAGAGAAAATCATACAATCTTAACAGCATTCAAAAAACTTAGGTGTAGAAGTAGAAAGCAAACTGTATAGTCAAGATCTAGCTAACTGTAATGAACTCACAGAGAGAATCTCCAACTTGGAATCTGTTCCTAGTAGCCCACTGAGCATACAACGAAGAGCTGTTTTGTCCAGGTTCTTGCCATCCAAACACATCCCCAACTTTGAACACTCTTTCTGCGATAACCAAACCATTCATGGACGCAACAGTGATGATAAAACAAATGCAAAAGAAAACCACAAGAGATGTCATTTTGGTGATGTTCTTTGCTGTCGTCTGCATGTATCTGCTAGAGGGCTTTATATATTTTAACCAAAAGCATGATCGATATGATGGGTGTGGAAAGTAGGGTTGGTAGTTAATTCAACTCAGAACGTGGAGGATTTTGGCGGTTACATTAATCGAGTAATGGATGGTTTGCGAGATAATCGAGTATGGATTAGTGACAATTATGACTTGAAGAAATCTAGAATTGATTTGACTCTTTCAAAAGAGGACTTAGTGGGACGTTATTTTTTATTTTTTAAAAATTATTTTTAATATTAATATATTTATTTTAAAAACATTGAAAATATATAAATTTAAAATAATAAAATTTTAATTTTTTTCAAAAATATTTCCGAAACAAAATGTTAAACACTACTATTATTAATAAAGACAATTTATATGGTTATTCAAGCTATTATATATATATATATATATATATATATATATATATATATATATATATATATATATATATATATTCTGTAATTTATAGTTATTTAAAATTATAGTACAATTACAACCGAAAAAATTAAATTATTACCTTGAAAAAAAACTTGGTAACATGGACAAGTCGAACGTAATTATGGAGTTATGAAAAATTAAGTAGGATTTTAATTAAAAAATAACTATTTATCACCTTCAAGGAGTACATATTATTATTATTATTAAAGGAAATCAGTTTTAATTTATTGCTAATTAATGTATTCGTTAAATCGTAAATTTAAAATCTCTGGAATTATAATAACTTCAAATATAATCATATCGCGTTCCTTTTATTAAAATCACGTGGGATGAAGTAATAATACTGGCATTGCTACTATGAGTATGTTTGGTAATATAGTTGTAGGTGTTTTTTAAATAATTTTTTGTGTTAAAATACATGTCAATAATATTTTTTTATTTTTTAAAAATTATTTTTGATATTAGCACATCAAAACAATCTAAAACATATAAATTATATTAAATTTTAATTAAAAAAAATTAAATTTTTTAAAAAACACAACTACAACTACAGCCGCGTTCCTGTATCAGAGACCACCCCCCAGCAATTGAAACTTCTTTGGCATTGGTCCAGGAACATTACTTTAGAATCTTCGATAGAGTAAATACTGGCCTTGCCACTAAAACTAAAAACATTACTTTAGAATCTTCGATGGAGTAAACAAGTACAATGGAGAACTTGAAGAAGTTCTAGACGCAAAAGGCCTGTTTCTCGCCATTTTACAAGACAGTAGTAAAATGAAATTTTTAGAACCAGAGTTTTATGCAGCATGGTCGGCGAAAAAACCTTGTGCTAAGTTGATACAAATGAAAGATTAACTAGCTACTTGTAGTTGGTTTTAGACCAAAACGTTAAGACCATTCTGTACATGGAATTGAAGATCTACTTCTAAACTTAATGGAAGGCAGAAGCTCTTGAACATGTAAATAAACAACACAGCATCCATCATGAGAGAATCGCACATCTGACCATTACAATAGAATGCACAGGATGTGAAAAAAATTTCATTAGCAATTCAGTAAAACTCAGCAGATATAGGAATGGCTTGGCCTTTGAGGGCACAACCAGTTAGTAAGAAGCAAATACAAGCTAACTAAAGCCTATTCGACAAAAAAAAAATCATAGTATGTGAAGCAAAACAGAAAATGATTGCAGAATATATGAGAGTTCAGAAAAAAGGAAAAAGGATGAAGCACCATCAAAATTTCTCCCCGCACGTAACTTGGACTTCTGTGTGCCTATTGTATCAGCTCATCCGTGGTAGATCAAGGTGATGCATGACCTAGGTTTATCATCAAGAAGTTTACCTCACAAATTAACATAATTTGCACGATTCACAACTAGCCGTTCATTTTTACCATGCAATCAAGGTAACAGCTGCTGCTTCCCATGGCTAATTTCCTTGGCTAATGTTGCAGCATAAACAAAGATCGAGTTCCATGCTAAATTGAGCTCTCTTGGCATGTTGCTCTTGCATTGCTTGTTATAGATGTTTCATTCTGGTGCACCAACATTTCTTGAAACTGTGCACGCTTGGCAACCCTGATGTCGAGTATACTTGGTGGCATAGGTTTGATCACACCATGCAACTCAACTAAGTTAAAAAATTCTTGTTTGGTCAAACTTTTCTTTCGGACAAGTTCATCAACAACAGCATCCATCAGTTTTCGGTTCTGCTGCAGAATCTGACACAGACAAATTGTTTGCACAAGATAAGGATATTGGGAAGTTGCAACTAAGACCTTCTTTTGCATTATATTAAGTACCTCTTTTGCACCATCATAACAAAAGTTCATAACTCGTAGCGCCTCCAAATCAATTTCCTGAAATTTGCAAATTTCCTCTTAGAATGCATTAGTGCAATAATTAGCATATAATAGAAATGAAAATGTTTGCATTAGCGTGTCATTTCAACTAAAATATTGTAAATTTGCTCTATATAGCCATCTTCAATCCACTTTTAGCTTGTATAAATGGCAAGGGAACAATATAATCATGTTAGTCTATATGGTAATTCAGGTGCAAAAAAATTCGTGGTGCATTTAACCATGATGCAAAGTGTAGAAAAGATCATGAATCCCTACATTAATTCGATCTGCAGCCCAGAAGTTGGATAAACCATGATGTTTCTCAGAAAGGCCACCAAGAACATAGCTCCGTGCTGCTGACCTAGCATTGTCTGCTGTTTCAGCCCATATTGTACTCAACTGGAATAATTTGATGTATCAAGGCAAGTATTAGCATACCAGTTAAGATATATACAATACAAAATACTAATCCTGATACACAGAACAATCAACTTACACGACAAACCACATATAATGATATCAAAAACACAAAACTACGTGAGGGTTTTGATATTACCAATGACAATAGGTTTCTCAAAGCCTGAATGTTAAGAATTTAGGTGGTCCAACTAAAATGAAGTAAAAAAACTGTTTGCTTGAGAAGCTGAAAAAAAATTTTCTAATCAGAATAGTATAACAAATTGATGCAATATTTCATTTACATCATTCATCTGTTTTTGAATTCATGGTCGGATGCTTTTTTATGCGAATTGTTCTGCCGTGCAATAGCTTGTAATTAGTTTAATCAACAACTCATCAAAGAATGAACATCATTTGACTTCGAGTCTTCAGATCTTAATATCTTAATATGAGTTAAATCAAGCAAATGACTCAGAAGACTGTTTGTTTCTTTAGGAAATGCAAAAAGACCTACTACTGAAACCAATAAAACAAGACCTTAAATGCTAACAAAAGAATGAATAGCTAATATCCAACCATCAATCACAACATATATCCAATGAACTACCGAATCACACATGTTAACAAAGGTTTATTTACCTGACCCTCACCATACCAAAGCTCATCAGCTGCGCGTGGTGCCAGTTGAACAGTGATATGGTCCAGAAGGGATTGCCGACTGCATGATACAAAGAAACAAGAGGGTATCTTAAAAGAAAAAAATGAGTCCATAAAACAATTTCAACAGTAAAATTACTGCAGTTATCGTAACACAGTGCTATTGTATCAATCACAGTTTGGCATGATTGATATTTGGCTATCCTTTGAGCAATAAAAGACATTGAAGAGTTAAAGGATATATATACCTAAGCATTCCTTCCTTAAATTTGACATGATCCATTTTCATCCGAACATAACCAAGTTCCCTGCCAGCTCTGGGAGCAATTGTTACCTAATCCAATAAATAGATAAGTATAATCCTATAATTTTAAGGTTCAAAGTACATATATTATACAATTTGTGATATATACTAGCACAAATACCCAACAAGTTTAATTTCTAGGTAATCATCTCAACAAAGTCAAATATTTCAATAGCAAGCAGAATAAAAGGCAAGACGCTGACATTCCCCAAGCTAAAACAAATGACGAATACAAAGATGTGATGATTTTAAAATATTTGAAACATTATTAGAAAACCAGAAGGATAACCACTAGAAATTGAACTCCTGTTGCAGCCTAGAAAAGCCCTATCCCTATAACAGGGAAGATTCAACATGTAAAAACCCAAGAACTTGCCATAGTTTTTGTAGAGTTGTTTTGATCATTTATAATGTTTTTCCTAAAAGTTAAAACATCATTTTGGGCAAATGATAATGAAACACCATTACCCCGAAGTCACAGCAAAGACTAACACCATACTATAGAGTCCAATGTTTGAAATATTTCTGCTTCTCTGTCCATGGTCATGCTCTAGAATTTCACCATTTTCTATTAGAATTTCCAAGAGTTTCCAAGAATATGAGAGAAATTTTTCAATGTGCAATATATATTATTAGAAAAAGCAACATCCCCTTAAAATCAAGGTTAGAAACAAAGAACAGGCAGAATCTATTCTCTTTCTTTCTTAAATCTATTAGTCTGTCCAAAGAAAAATTATTTAACCACTCAACGGCAACAAAATGTGAAATAAATTTGCTGACTATCAAAGTGTTCAGCTGTCAAAATGCATACAAACCATCAACTTATGCCATGAATTTGATTCATCCTCCCCAATCTTCAAAGAGTTCAATAAAAGGTGTCTAACTAATCCAACTTATTTTTTGAAAAAAGCCAGCAACTTCTCATTTTTATTGTGCTTTGAAAATCAATGCCAGTTGCATAGAACCACAACTAGTACTCAAAAGGCTTGAGCAAATATTCATTGACTCAGAAAAGTGCATAAAAATTATGTGGTACATTTAGGACCGATTTTAAAAACGATTAGGCGGTTATTCTGCACTCACGTTGTCTACACATAGAAACAAGGTATGAATTGTGCCCTATATTCTCAATCTCACACATAAAAAACGGCATTTCAAGTAAACATCATGAGTTTTAACTTAAAATCTCTCTCTAAACAAGAATATAAGTGAGTCAAGGAATGCAACTGAATGAAAGAAACAGTACTATGAGAAAACTAATAAAAATGAATTTAAAAGCCATACAAACTCGATATTTCTGAGATCAGGAAAGTTCACAGCCACAACAGCCATGGCTGCTTCATTAATAGCTACTTGCTTCCATGTTGCAGGGCTCCTTTCCTTTCTATCCAGCATTCCTCTTTCCTCTATTTGTGCAGCTTGTAATAAGTCATCAGTTGTAATCTGCACAGATGCAATAAATTATTCACTGACATTATGCTATACACAAAAGTAATTATTAAATTATAAATCAAATCATTTGGGCAAAAGGTCACCGAGAAGACTGTATAATATAACTAACAAATTAGCCACAGGAAATAAGCAAATATCCATTTTTTTACAGCTAGGCAAATAATATTTCATTAACATTTCAATTCTTCACAAAAACAAACAATATTAAAAAAAATATGCAAACTAAAATAAAATAATTTATAGGATGAAGTAGCCGAGGCAGTAAAGGAGGATAAAAAATTTGATGACTCAAAATCTCATGATCATCCATGTTGTGGAATGGCCAATATTAGAGGTGGTTGGTCACATCCAAGTAGTGGCTGGTTTTTATCTACATGGAATTCTTATATTCCAAATTTTGAGGACTAAATAGAATGTGATTTTTAGTGTGATCATAAATTATAAGCAAACTTAAATCTACAAAGGTGTACAAACCATGAGTTGGTCCCAACAGTAGTTAGCTATGTCGTTACCACAAAATAATTCCTAGGAATAGATAGAAAAACAAAATGGACCTCTCCTGACCATAACAAAAGCAGACACTTGAAGTTTATTTTGGTATAGGATGTGGCTATGAACACATTATACTTGTCAAGGTAATATTTGGGGCGGAAAATATTGTCTCCTAGATTGCCAAGACAAAGAATGTTCTGAATAGGAAATTGAAGTCTCAGTTCCATCAAGTTTTATGGGAGACCTCCCAGTACGCAAATGCTTTTCTGTCTACTTGGTTCAAAGAACATTAAAAGCTGCCTAAAGTCCAAATCATTCCATTTCTCACAGCTCCTCTTCAGCAATTCAGGTCTAGTGACATGAAATCATACTGGCAAATGGAGTAAGATTTTCAATTTACAAGAATAGGCAATACCTCAGTCCTTCCATCACGCATCATATTAATTGCAGCAACCTCAATTATGTTGGCCAGCTCTGCACCAACCATTCCATCTGTCATGCTTGCAACAGCCATATAGTCCACATCATCAGCCATGGGTTTCTTACGAGCATGAACCTATTACCAAAAAAAATAAAAAATAAAACAGGATAAAAAGAAGCTAAAAGGCGTGGAATGGCCTAGTTTCTCAATGCCATAAAGAAAATGACAGGAGAAAAAAAGAGGAGAACACAAAAAAATGATGGAGATCGTAAATCATTACCTTCAGAATTTCCATGCGGCCTATGAGGCCAGGTTTAGGTATAAATATTTTTCGATCAAACCGCCCAGGCCTCACAAGTGCTGGGTCTAGAATGTCTGGTCTATTTGTGGAAGCAATAGTGATCACTTCCCCTCTACCTTCAAACCCATCCAAGGATACAAGGAGCTGGAATTAGAAAACTGAACATCAATCCTCAAATGCAGGTTTATCATAAAATAGCAGCATTGAAGTCTAAAAGTACAGGTTTAGGATATGCCCCAACCAACCTGATTAAGAGTGGCATCACGTTCTTGTCCACCAGAACCTTTAATCAAACCACGCTCCCTTCCAACAGCATCCAGTTCATCAATGAAAACAACAGATGGAGCCTATGCAAACAAAAATAAGTATGATGACATGTGAAAAAGATTAAAGTTCCCAGAGCTTGAAAATGAGGTGTGCATTCTGAACAATATTCAGCTCTATATTTGAATTTGAAAGCATTGGGGGAAAAAAGGTAAACACATGTCTAAATTCATAGTGAGAACAAGTTTAGAATTTAACATCAGCAATACCACTCCAAGCTATCATGTGAAGAACCTTGATAATAGAGAAGCTAAAGAGAACACCTACGTTTTCCTTTGCCTCTTGGTAAAGTGCTCGAACTCGAGAAGCACCAACTCCAACATATATTTCCACAAATTGAGATGCAGAGATGGAGAAGAAGTTTACACCTGCCTCACCGGCCACAGCTTTTGCCAGTAAAGTTTTCCCCACCCCAGGGGGACCACAAAGAAGTATGCCACCTGATTGAAAAATGGATTCAGGCGGACAAGTCATGCACACAGGATCACAAGCATAATGACTTCATAAAAATAATCTAATTGGCAATGAAAATTCATAGGAATCACAAACATAAATAAAACATAATTCTTCGCTCCATATCCCTTTCATCTCTTGCTTTCAAAAACATTTAATAGCACAGAATACTCTATCCTCAAGAATCTCCAGTAAACTTCAACTGGATCAAATCTAGTGTCTGTAATCATCCCAGAAATTGACCAAAAGGAAGATTCATACCAGTATATGAGGTCATGCAATTTGAGATGCAACCAAAAGAATGTGTTGGATAGAACTTACATAGTGAACGTCAAGCGTTTAAAGAGAATATCACAAATAGTCTATGATAATTTTGCTAAAAGCAAGCTGTTATTTCCAGTCCTTTATGCCCCTACGACGTTGTCTGTAAAAGTTATGTTTGAGTTTTTTTTATTACTTAATACTCATGAAAGAATGAATGCCTGCAAGGCAGCATCTATGATAGTTCAATCTGTGCTGCTTTTTTTCTTTTAATTTTATTTACACAAGTTCTGCACAAGGGAAGTTTATTTGCACAATCCACTTCCAAAATGAATGTTTAAAGTGACTCCACAACATGCAGAGAAAAAGTGCAGTGTTTGATGTAATTAAAACAAGAACAATAACATAAAATGTAAGGTCCTCTCAACCAAATCCTCGAACTGGATAAATAACATAAATGAGATGACAAGCCACGAAAACAAATCCTACTGAAAGTTCAAATCAAAAATCATTAAAATTGCATACAATGGCTTTCCAAAAACTAACCTGGGATCTTCACTCCTCTCCTGCGGTACATCTCTCCATGTGTAAAAAATTTCACAATCTCCTCAAGTTCAAGACGTATTTTCCCAAGTCCTGCAACATCAGAGAACTTCACATCCACACCCCTTTCCAAGTACTGAGGCAATCTCTTATTATGTGCACGCCTAACACGTGCTCCTGACTTCATGAACTGCATAGCCATCTTCAAATAAGGATTTTGCTCCGCTTTCCCAGGCACGCTCTCATCTTCTTCCTCTTCTTCAATACCCATCAACTCCCTCTCTAACTCCCTCATCTTCTTTCTCTCTTCAGCATCTGCCTTCTCAATCTTGAGCCGATCATCATAGTCCTTCTTCTGCTTCCGATAACTAAGCACCACTGTACGATAAAATATTACAAAAAACACCAACCCTAACAAAGTTGTCACATTTGAGTCCTGTGCTAAATTTGCCCACATACTTGCCATTCTTGTATAATTCTTCCGTGCATCACGCAATGACTCTTCATACTTCTTTATCCTAGTCTCCCTCTTTCTCCTCCTGTCCTCGTCTTTCTTTTGCATCTTGATTGCCTTCTCGATGATTTCTCTTTCCTCTCTCATTTTCTTCAGCTCCTCCTTTCTTTGCCTCTTAAACTCCTCTCTGGCCATCCTCAACTCCATAGCTCTCTTGGACTCCTTCTTAGGCTTTAACCTCGACAGCATAAACTCTGGAACTTTCCACAAAAATCCTAAATATGGCTTAGGAAGCTCAGGTCTCTTAACCGGAGGGGAATATGCATTCACACACAAAGCATCAATCTTGAACTCATCCCATGAATCCCAAAACCTCCTATTACTCTCTAACGAGGGCAAGACAGTCCTGAACACTTGATTATCATCTAAAACCACTAAAACAGCCTCCGGACGTTGTTTTAAAGAGGCATTAGGCGCTTTAATCACATGCTTAAGCTTGTTGTTCTCTTTTAAAATCAAAACTTGAGTATACGGTATTCTATTGGATACAACTGGAAGATTCTGAGACCATTGTTTAAGCTGGTCCGGTGTCAAGGCTTCTTGTTGTGTCTTTTTTAAGGTTTTCTTTTTATGGTAAGTTTTGGGTGTTGGTGTGGCAGCAAAGGCAGGGTGTGGAGTGAGAGAGGTGGAGATAATAGTGAGAGTTATGGGTAAAGAGAGAAAACTGAAATGGGTTTTTTTATTGGTATTTTCAGTTTTGTTATCATTCTCAAGAATTGGGTCTTGTTTCTTGCATCTAATGGAAGGGTAAGTGATGGTTCTTAGTGGGATTTGGTGGGGTTTTGTGGTGGTTTTGGGGTGTAGTGAAGAGCTCGAAGGGAAATGACAGGCCATCAAAACTGAAAATTATGAAAAAAATTTCTCAAATAAAAGAATATAGAGACAGAGACAGAGGCATAGACAGGAACCTTACATTGTTGATTGTGAGACAATGAGCCATGGTTGTTCTTGATTGAATTGAATTCGAAACAGAGATGATTTTGCTGTCTTCAGTTGTGCCTCTGTTTCTGTTTTACAAGATAGAGAGACCTAACCTCATCTGAACTGGCCTTGTTTCTCCTTTCATGCAAGAAGACATCAAGACACGCCTTCCTTTTTTGTAAATCTTAGGCCTCTGTGGCCCAATCCAG
>Ga0325404_1008246_pt1 | contig 10739 bp, 3 predicted proteins | sample PopdelMetagenome_18_FD_205664 | JGI IMG/M metagenome (GOLD analysis project Ga0325404, IMG submission 205664) | Populus deltoides microbial communities from Bellville, Georgia, United States - Xylem-Control-R1 | ecosystem: Host-associated > Plants > Phyllosphere > Stem > Wood/Secondary xylem...
TAAGTGAAGGTCTTTTATTGCCAGTTCCGAGGTAGATAGGGACTGTTCTTTATCCTCGTCCTCCTTTCTTTTACAGCAGCAGATTAATCTCCCTCCAACCTATTTTTATTCCTCTACTGTTTTTTTTGGTCCAACAAATTTCTCACCGTCGGTTTATGCGATTGAATCTACAGAAATTCTTAATTTCAAAAGTAAATGATTAAGAAAAGCTATAAATATTATTTTGTATATAAACTAAATTACATCCGCAACTTTACTGCCAAGAAGATCACAATACTAATCTCAAGCGACCACCTTGAGAAATCGAAAGCTTCTTTATCAACTCTTTGATATCACAAGCTGGTCATCAAGTGGGATCCAATTTTCGAGGGAGCAAATATGGTGATGGTGGTGCTGTTAAATATTGATTCATTTTAAAATCAGTTTTTTTAAAAAAAAAAAATAACACAAGTAAATCATTACTTTTTTTTTTTTATCTCAATCAACAAGACACCCATAAAATTACGTCCGGAATCAAGTAATTTATTTTGTTTCTCATCTAAAAAAGTTTAATTTTCAAAATATTTTTAAATTTACGTTGTCATAATTTCATTTTAATAATTAGACTTCAAAATATAATTCTTAAACTTCACAGTTTGATTTTATAAAAAAAAATTATTGATTGAATATGCAAAGTTCTTAACAAAGATGATGTTGATGCATTATAATTATCGAAAAGCAAGCAATCATGAAGCAATTATGAAAACTTTATAATTATCGATGAAAACATACTGATCAACTAGAGTCAATTTAGCTTGAAGAAATACATTGCAACCAATAGTCAAATAATGATTTGAGGAACTCCATCAAAGCCATGAATAATATTTGACAAAGATGTGGCCACATGAGCACCTTTTGATGGTTTCCAGAAGAATGAATATGATTATATCAATTGAGGGCAATTATGCTAAAAACAAATCCATAGTAGTTGATGATTTGGTGAATTCCCTCGATTATTAAGAGTAACACCACGCTTGAAGAGCATGGTCTAACTAGAAAGCATCTCTATGGCTAAAAAGGTGATTTACCATTTGAAAGATGATCATAATACATGAGGAATATATCGCCACATAAGTGCATTTTGATGAATATGAAAGGGTGTACACAGCCAAATCAATTGGAGGCAATTTGAAACAGTTCTTGGTAGTAGAGGATTTGATGAACTCTTTTAAAAGGATCGCCACTTCTCCATTAATGTAGACAATGAGTGCAATGACACACAAATACCATACTCTGGGACAATGTCATGAGTCTTTCAAATAATCAACAAAACAAAAAGTTTATAGTACTGAAAATAAGAGGCAACAAACACTATGAAAAGACAGAGTTATGCTCTTCTATTCAAGCAAGAGATTTGCATATGGTAGGCTCAATCGGGTCAATGAATCAAGAAACCATAAAGGGACATAATTGATAAGTCTTGTTATAATTGAAGAAGATAAATGTAATGTTTTTTTTAAAAGGAGGCAGATAACAATTGCAAGTTAAGCTCTTTAATTTGGACATATTTAACCAAATTTTGTTACCAGGTAAGTCAAGCTCAACTCTATAGTTATTGAACCAATTTCATTTTTATTTAGAAAAATCCCAAGTTGATTTTTTTCATTTCATCTGATGGATCCCAAGATGATCCCATTTATTTTTTAGTAGTGTGGATCCTAAGATGATCATGTTTATTTCATCAATATAAATCCTTAGATGATCCTTTCATTTGCATGGATCTAAAGTTGTTCTTGTTTGTTACATAGATCCTGAGTTAATCCTCTTATTTATTTGGATTCCAAGTTGATCCTTACATATAGTTTCTAGGTGGAACCCTTTTATATAAATTCTAAGTTGATCTATTAACATGGATCTCAAGTTGATTTGGATCCCAAGTTGATCCTTTTTTGTATGGATCCCAAGTTGATCATTTTTTGTATAGATCTTAAGTTGATCCTTTCACAAGGATCCCAGGTTAACCCATTCTTTTTTATTTGTATGAATATCAAGTTGATCCTCTCATTCATGCTCATACATATGTGGCTTTATTTGGCAAGATGTTTAGTTTCTAAAAAAGAAAAAAAAATACCCTATTTCTGTTCTTTACAAACTTATTAGACAAAGTCAAGGGAAATTGAATTTTTCCTCATCCTTGTACGATAAATATTGTAAAGAGGGGGTAATTGTTGTAACTCCTTTTTAACCCCTTGTTTTCAATAAATTTTCAAAACAAAAATGAAAAAAAATATAGAAATGCAAAAACAAATCCTAAAAAATATATTTTCAATGTAATTTGGCCAATCTTCGATTATTTCATAGTTTTTGATCATTTTGGTATCATTTTCATGTTAACAAACTTTTCAAAAAATGAAAGAAAAAATTAATTAGAAGAAAATCAGTTAGATTTTAGTAGTGAGTATAAAATCAATACGGAAGGGATAGGATCAATTTGAATTTTAGAAACCCCACCTCCAAACAATTCAAAAATAAAAATAATAAAAATAAATGAATGGGTAAATACAAGAATAAAAAGGAAGGTTGTGAAAAGTTATAGAATAGAAAAGGTCAAGAGCTTTTAGTGTTAGTATAAATAATAGAGAGAATGAACAATGTACGGAAAGAACAAAATTAAAAAAATGTGAAAGGAAAGTTCAAGAAGATAAAGGTGTGGAAAAAGAAGAAGAGAGAAAACACGTGAAGTGAGTAATGGACGATAACAACAACAACACAACCCTTATCACCATCGACCGTGAACTTCATTAACATCGACAAAGATTTCCTCTTTCACGATAACAACAAGCCCCTTTATTGTACACGAAAATAGCCTTTCTTTCAACCTCTACAACCGCTAATAGTAGAAAGTAATGATGATAAACTAAGAAAGAGAAACGATCCCATAAAAAGAAGAGAGCAAAAGAGAGTATAAGCTTAAAATGGTCAGATCTCCCTCCTTAAACCTTTATTTGTCTTACCACTTGCCAAAAAAATAAAAAGGGGTTGATAGTTTACCTTATCTAGTGTGTCTCAATTTATTTAGGTCAACAGTGCGTGACTCCATGCGCTGCCAACCACAGACATACGAGAGTTGCACTCCCTGAAGCTATTCCACTCCTATTTAGTGATCTTCAGTCAATTTCAACTAATCCAAAAGGTCAATTTCAAACCCAAATATTTTTTAAAAACATGTTGATGAGATTTTGTGATAATGTGTTGATTATTAGTGTTGATTTTCAATCTATTATGAATGATCGAGATTATTAAGAGTTATTATTGGATGTGTGCATTCTTGAATGATTAGGGTGGGTTTGATTTATGATATGGTGATGTAATTATAGATATTTTTTGTGATAGAATTAATTTGATTTATTAGGTCGATTTATTGTAGTAGTTGTTGTTATGATTGTGTAGTGTATTTTTGGTTTTATTAATATTAGTTGACATATGATAAAAAAATAATGATTTTATCCTAAGAAGTCGATCTAAAAATAATAATAAAATTCTCTTATAAAAAAATGTATTTTCAATTCGTAAATACTTGTTTATGGTTTTATTATCATTTATTGACATAGGATAAAAATCCTCAACAGGTTTTATCCTTAGTAGTCAATCTAAAAAATGATAATAAAATCGCTTTAGGAAAAAAAAATATTTTCAACTAGTAAATATTTGTTTAAGGTTTTCTTATCGTAGATTGATATAGGATAAAAAAAAACCTCAACGGTTTCTATCCTTAAAAATCAATCTAAAAATGATAATAAGATCACTTTAGAAAAATATATTTTCAACTAGTAGATTTTCATTTGTGGTTTATTATTATAGATTGATATTAAATGAAAAACAAAATCTCAAAATGGTTTTTATTCTAGAAATAAAAAAAAAATTCTTTTAGCAGATTTTATCCTTATAATTCGATCAAATTACCTTGAAAAAAATATTTTTAAGTCATAAATATTTGGTTATGATTTTATTATTCATGCATCTAGTTAGGACAAATAAACTCTCAACGAGATTAATCTTTAAAAGATGACCAAAAGAATAGTAAAATTACCAGTAAAAATATTTTCTGCTCGCCTTTCAATTAAATAATTATTGAAGTTTTGGTTAAAGATTTTATTATTTATGATCGACTAAGAATAAATAGACCAGCATTTGGCATTATCCTGAGAGGTTGACTGAAAAGATAATAATTTTTTTTAATATGTGACTTAATCACAAATATCCACCTAAAAAATATTTTAATAACATGTTAATTGTATTTATCTATAAAAGCAATACAAGATAAATGAATTATCATTGAACATTATTATATAAAATTTCTTAATGGGTAATAGAAGCAATTAATATATGATTTTGTATTTTATAATAAAAAATACATATATATCAGTTTAGACAAACCTTAGCATGAAAGTACACATTTTATCATTAAAAACAAATAACAATGCATCTTATTTTACGTAGGATGTATAAGGTGATGTTTATATTTTCTATTATATAACCAACTTCTTACCCAGAACCTCTGAAAACAGTTAGGATTCCTAGTTACCATAAAACTAGGTGGCGGCTGATTTTTCATATTCTTAGATGTTTCACCTGTATTTCACCTCGATGTCACCTACAACAAAATAGAGATTCCATTGGAAAAAACCCTCAAGCACAACTTACTTCGATATGTATACCGTAAAAAGCCTCTTTTGGAGGAAAACATTAGGAGATTCTTAAAGAACATCTTGGATTAACCTTTGTACTCCCATAGGCCTATTGAAACACCAAATACCCTACCTGACCTGGTATAAACATTATATAATCTACATATCATGTCTTTAAAACTATGTTTTAGATGTATACTTAATAGCATGTAATGGATTTTGTAGTTATAGACTCGCAAAACATGGTTCTTTGTAAGTCCAAACAAACTATATTGGATAAGGCCAAAGTTTATCGACTTCAACTGCTTACACTTGAAATGACAAAAGATCATCTTTGTTTTTCCTTTCATATTCAAAAAACAAATAAATCCCTTGCAGTTCATTTTTAAGCTTGTGTGAATTTTTCTTCATGAAAACATTGACTAGGATCATACCTCACACTAGAAGAAAGTAAAGAGATTAGAGTCTATTTAGGAGTGTAGTTGCGGTTGTTCTTTAAAGTACTTTTTACTTAGAAATGTATCAAAATAATATATTTTTTTATTTTTTAAAAATTATTTTTGATATGATCGCATCAAAATAATCTAAAAACTCTAAAAAAATATTAATTTAAAGCAAAGAAAAAATAAAAAAAAAAATTTAATTTTTTAAAAAGCGTTTTGAAATTTAAAAACAAATAGGGTATAAAGGTTGAAAGGATACCAATGGGAATCTAAAAGGCAAATAGCCCAAGAAAATACTAAGAGGCAAGTGAAAGATAAAAACTCGAGAAAAGTCATGAGAAATCCAAAAGCCAATGAGCCCAAAAAAATCCAAATGTTGAAGGCATGTCTAAATCAAAATTAAAAATGACAACATTAAGACTAGATAAGAGTGCTCCATTAAAACAATAAAAAAAATACAAGTCAAAGAAATATGACAAGGAAAGACTGAAAGATATAACAAGTCAAGCAAATGACAGTGATCCTAAGTTTTTAGTCGATTGCCCCTGCCTGCATTACATACATTTAAAAGTACTTTTTAATTAAACAAGCAACCTGGATCAATAAGTGGCGTTCTTAAAATACAAAGAAGTTTTTCACAAAAACCATGACATTGCGAACAAGCTACTTATTATTATTCATGTTGATAAAACAAGCACTTAAAAAAGAGACAATTTTTTTCCAATAAAATCTTGAGCTTTTACTCGAGCCTCTTAATTTGAAACCTACAAAACAAAGGTCACCTTATCACATTCCTTCACCAATAACAATTTAGCCTACATAAATGACCAAATCATCATTCCTTAAAAGTTAACAAAACAAAACCTTAGGGAATTGCAAGAAATTAAAAAAATATATATTTTTTAACTTACATCGGATTAATTTCTATTTTCAAAATGCAAGAAATTCATTTAAGTCAGAGAGACAAATTTAAGCTAATATTTATTTGAAAACATATACTTTGTCAATCATCAATATAATACATTTTAGCGTTGAATGGTGTGTTTTAGGTCTTTGACCAAAGAAGTTTATTTTCCAAATGCATCATGTGTGTGTTTCATCTGAATTGATATTTAATTAATAAATAATCAATTAAAGATGCTATTTATAGCACAATAAAAATTCCTAGAAAAAAAGGGGTTTTTATTCCCTTAGAAATTCATATAGTAATAGAATTATAGCATGACATGAATCTCATACCTTATCTCACTCTACCAGAGACTATGAGATAAATATAACTCTTGGTGCATATAAAAAAGAAAACTCTTCTTGTAAAGTAAAACTAACCATTCTTTTTTATGATCTCATGGCATCTAAATTTGTTCCTTTGATTTTGTTTCTCCTCCTCCTCCTCCAAACACTAACTCCTACACTCCAATTATTTGTAATTCCAATGGGACAAGGGATGAATACCTTATCACTTTTCAGCCAAGAGACACATGTAGAAGTTGATGTTAAAAATATTACAAAATCTCTTTGAGATGAGATGGAGAGGGCACAGAATCAGGTCACTAGTCCTTAAGAATCAACTTTTTAAAATTTTACCATTTAGTAATGGCCATTTATGATCCCAAAGATACTTTCATGATAGGGGTCCTTTTGTTTATTAACACCATTTAAAAAAATATAATGTTCAAATAACACAAGTAGAAAAAAAATTTGGTGAAATAATTGTTACATGTCACGATTAGAAAACTCTGATGGTGATATTTAAAGTTGTCATGATTATGAAATGTGACAAAGATAAATTACATTGAGCACAGAGGAGAGAAAAAAGAAAGAGATCCTAGAAGCACATTGAAGCTTCGATTATGACACCACTAGTATTATAAAAAAGATCTCTTTTCAATGACCAATAAAAAGATTTCAACGAGACAAATCAAAATTCACCAAGGAAGGTTATAAACAATGACCCAAGTAGGCCACACACGGTGGGTGACTCACTTCCTTTTGGGTGGAATGTGAAATCCACTTTTTCTGATTATACCAATGATGTCGTTATTGGAGCATTGGTGAGTTTACGAGGTCTCTTTCTTTTTTCTCTCTCTAATTTCTCCTTTTTGTAATCTCTCACTTACATTTGAAAAAAAAGTGTGATCCACTTTGGTCACTGTGCATCATTGAATTCATTGTCTATCGTGATGGAGAAGTGGCGCTCCATTGTTTTCACTTTTTAAAGAAGTTCATCAAATCCTCTACTACTAGGGACTGTTTCAAGTTGCCTTCAACTAATCTGGTTGTGTACACCCTTTCAGTATTCATCAACATGCACTTATGAGGTGATATATTAATTAGGAATTTTGATCATTTTTCAAAGGGTAAATCGCCCTGCATCCATTAAGATGCCCCTTAGTCAAACCATGCTCCTCAAGTATGGTGTTACTTTTAATAACCGAGAGAATTCACCAAATCATCCATTGATATGGATTCTTTCAAACATTATTACCCCCAAATCGGTGACTGTGTTCATTGTTTTGGAAATCATCAAAAGATGTTCATGTGGCCACATCCTTATCTGATACCATTCATGACTTTGATGGAGTTCCTCAAATCATTATTTGACGATTGGTTGCAATGGATTTCTTCTAGCTAACCCTAGCTAATCTTTGTGTTTTCATCGGCCATTATAAGGTTATCAGAATGGCTTCATGATTGCTTGTTTTTCAGTAACCAATCATGAAAGGCACATGCATCAACATTATCTTAGTCAATAAATTTGCAAATTTAATAATTGATTCTTTGAAAAATCCTTTTTTTAATCAAACTTTAAATGTTGAGGATTGTATCCATTCAAGTCTAATTATTGAAATTAAATCATGGTGATGTAAATTTGAAAATATTTTGTGAAGATTAAATTTTTTTGCTTGAGAATCCAAAACAAGTCATTTGATGCCAAGATGTAATTTTACAGGTGTCTTGTTGAGCTGAATGAGATTGCGAGAAAGAATAATTGGATTTAAGAAAGGAAATGCAACCATTCAAGTCTAATATAGGTTTTTGGCTTTCGAAAAAGAGAGTAGCAGATTACTTATCTAATGGGAAGTCATTTTTGGGAAAGGAAAGGTTGCATTCCAAGGTAGGTTTTGGTTTTTAAAAAGAAGAGCAACTGATTACTTATATGATGAGAGGACATCTTGAGAAATAGTTGGTTAAAAACTTAAAACAAGGTTTTGGCTCTTCAAAAAGAGGAAGGCTTGCTTAAGTGTGTTCGTTTATTGCTCTAATAATAAGTATGAAGTATAAACATTTTTTTCTACACCATTTGCCATAAACAAGATGTTTTAATCAGAAATGACTTTTCAAGACATGAAATGTATGTTAAGGTTCATAGCTATGGAAAAAAAGATATGTAAAGCTTAAATAATGTTTGAGGTTCAAAGATATAAGATTACTTATTTAAGGTAAAAATCTTTTTAGGCTTGCCACCTTGACTTTGTTATTTTAACGATTAATCTCATTTTAATCTCAATTCTTCCAATTATATTTGGTGCTCTATTGTTTACATTTTGTCTTTGTAGTTAGCATCATCACGAATGACACTTTAGAGAGCTATTTGGATTTCTTCATTCATTTTTTTTTTAACTTTCACCTTCTTCTTCTTATTATTTGTTTAATGCAAAGTTAATTTTCTTATTGCAGGGCTTAACTTATTGATTGTAAGATTGCTTCTTTTGATGACAATGCTTGATCTTCTTGATTATAAGATTGATTCTCCTGATATCAGGGCTTGATCTCCTAATAAAATGATTGAACTTCTTGATTACAAGGTTGACTTCCTGATGGCGGGGCTGACTCTCCTGATTATAGGGCTTGATTTCTTAATTACAAGATTGTTTTTCTTGACGGCAGGGCTTAATCTTAACTGGAGCCTTGTTAGGCTCAGAACCTTATTGAGTTCTTATTTGCTGGAGTCTTGTTGGACTCTTTCTTGCTAAAGCCTTGTTGGGTTTGAAATCAACAACTGAAATCTCACTAAACTTTATTTAGGATTTTTACATGTGTTTTTTTAGAAGATTTTTCTACAAAAATATTGCACAATGCCACATATTATGGGTTAAATAACATGCATGTATCTTTTCATGTTTAGGAATATAGGCCTCTCTTCTTGCAATTCATCTTCTTAGTTTAATAGTAGGAATTGCTATTTTTGATATGGCCTTTCATGAACGCTTGACTTGCCAGCTCGCTGTAGATTTTCTAGTTTTTTATATATCACGTGATCTCAGCTTTTTGTAACAATTGTTGTCTTTTTTTTTTTATTAATGTGGGTGTTCGGGTCAGCTTGCGCACCTTGACTAATCTCATGGGCTTTTACCTTCATTACAAGGAGTTCTAGTATTTTGGCTATTTTTCTGAAAGTGACAAACTGTCTTTCAGCTATGATATTGCCTTTCTTCTAGATGATGCCCCTAAGTATGGTATTTTTTTGCACCATTGCCCCCTTTTCATCTACTTTAATGAAGAAATGATGCTCTATTATTCTCAATATTGAAGAAGTTCATCAAGTCATTTATTATCTTGAGCTATTTCAAACACACTAGCGTCTAACTTCTTTAGTCGTGTACATCCTTTCTATATTCATTAAAAGGTACTTACTTGGCAAGATCTTCATTTGGTATTATAACCATTTTTTAAAGAGTAAATTGTCTCTTCAAGCATGATGTTACTCTCAACTACCATGAGAGTACACCAATTCATCCAACATCATAGGTTGTTTTGAGCAACCATGTCCCTAATTGATCTGGTATTACTCATTCATCTGACTATTATTTAGGGGCATTTATCATTATTAAATGTCATTCATAACTTTGATTAACTTTGATGAGGTTTACCAAATCATCATTTGACTATTATTTACAGTGGATTTTTTCAAGCCAAATTGCCCCTAGCTGGGCCCATTCATTCAGAGGCATATTTCCATTTTGAGTTTCTTATTTGCATGATGTTCATTGCATTGTTCCTAGTTAGCTCAATTGGGCATGCATTGTCATGCATAAAAGACTCTCCTAGTTAATCTGATCATTCATTTTCTAGTAGGCTCACAAGTTTTATCAATTTGTGCATCCTCAACCAACTTAAATATGTTTAGCTGCCTGACACCCATGCCTAAACATCATCCCTATCAAGGATTTTATGAAATCAGTTGATAACTAGCTTTTTTAAAAAATCATATACATTCAATCTAATTATTGAAATGAAATGTAATCAAATAAACATAAATTTTAAAAGTATTTTTGACACATGATGCATTTGGAAAAGAAATTACTGCAATGAAGAAAAATTATCACCAAGCATAAAACTAATTAGCAGAGTGCATTCACAAACAATAAAACAAAAAACCAATTATTCCCTCTGAATTATGTAAGTTCATGCAAGGATTGAAGAAAGAAAATCAAGTAGAAACATAGCCAACAGAAAGAAGGGAAAAAAAAACTTCGAATGAAAGAGAAAATTGAAGGGAGAAACAAAAAATCTAAATATTAAAAGTAAATAGAAGAGGGGGAATCTAGTTGCGGGGGTGGGTGTTAGCAGGGTTAGCGACACCAACTGTGACCTTGGCAACGTCTAATGCAGAGGCTTCAGGCTTCTT
>Ga0325404_1008248_pt1 | contig 10738 bp, 4 predicted proteins | sample PopdelMetagenome_18_FD_205664 | JGI IMG/M metagenome (GOLD analysis project Ga0325404, IMG submission 205664) | Populus deltoides microbial communities from Bellville, Georgia, United States - Xylem-Control-R1 | ecosystem: Host-associated > Plants > Phyllosphere > Stem > Wood/Secondary xylem...
ATTCAAAGGTTATGTTTAAATGAAAAGGGAGCATACTTTGAAGCACCATAAAATGCAACCAAATAAATTTATGAACATCTAAATATTTAAACAAACCAAATATAAAAATGGGTTTCCATGTTCCACATGATTAAGTTTTCATTGAAATTTTTCAGCTTTATGTTGTAGTTTAGCCCCTTACTAGACTCAGTATTTCCTCACCCTTTACACTCGTGTTTGCCTATGACTAAGTGTCTCCCGCACCTAAGAGGTTTTCCTCACCCTCACAAGTCGTAAATAGGTGGAATCACAAAAGTAAAGAGATAGCAAATTAACATATACAAAAAACAATTCCTAAATTTTATTAATCTCAACAATAAAAAACATATAATTATGTATGCGTGTGCTAATCAGTCACATTATATTAAGAAAATACTTAATAAGTTTAAGTATCTCAATATAAAGTAAGTTAATACCTCATTTGACTCTAGTATGAAGTTAAATGATTATTGTGATAAAATGATAGCAGAACTAGAATATGATAGCATGATATTGTCATTGGAAGTCAAATGATTATTGTGATAAAATGGTAGCACAACTAGAATATGTATGTGTCATTGGAAGTCTTATTATGTTATGCATTGTACAAGATCATATATAATTTTTGTTATATACAAGTTATCAATATATACAAACAAGCCGAATATGGATCATTAGAAAGCTATTGCAAAAGTATTTGGTTATAAAAAAAAATTATTAATTTGGGCTTATTTTATTCTGATGTTTGAGCTATAATGAAAGGATATTGTGATACAAGTTAGATAACTAGTTCGAGTGATAATAAGTTCACATCAAGATGGATTTTCTCACTTAGAGGAGGTGCAATATTTTAGGCATCTAAAAAACAAATGTGCATCTTTTATTCCATCATGAAATCAGAATTTATTGTTATGGCTGTTGTGGGTAAAGAAGCAGAATAACTAAAAAATATATTGTTGGATATTAAATTGTGGTCATGACCTATGTCAATTATTTCTTTATATTGTGTTAATGAAGCAACTATATCTCAAGCTTACAATAACATTTACAATGGTAAGTTAAGACATATAAGCATTCAACATGGATATATTCGAGGGTTGATTAAGAATGAGGTAAATGTGAAGTATATGACTAATTTAACAGGTTTGCTCTCAAAAGAACAATCTAGAGACATGGTAAAAAAAAACTAATGAAATGAAATTGAAACCTGTTATCAAAGATACCAATAATAAGAACCCAAATTTGGATCAACAAGAAACTTATCTCTAAGTTTAAAGGGTAATAATAAGTTACTGTTTAGTATATGTTGGACACTGATAATTAATTTTGGATCATATATTGATAAGTGTAGGCTCTTAATGAAATTTAAAAGTTCATGTTTAATGTAATAGATACATGTACAATTCTACCTATATGAATATAGAAGTGATGCTGCTTGTGACAAGAGTTAGGGTTTTTCTTGTAAATGTTCATGAAAATGAGATTTTAGCACATGTCCATGATAATGCTAAATAGTTCTAAACCTCTTGAAGAGTTTGGATAGTATTATGTGTGTAATACCTATGATTTTACAATAAATTTTTTTATTTAATCTATGAATACCAGTAACTTTAGTAGAATTCAAATTCTAACACTAATTAAAGGTTTAAAATGCAAAATACCTTCTTATAAGTATAATTTTATAAAGTAGAAAGACATTCATTATAAACTAGTGATGAATTGTTGATGTAATTTGTAAATAAATAAAAAAGTAAAAGATGTTTATCCCACATTGGAAAGACACGGTCCCTCTTAAATATTTGTAAGTGTGGGTTTCTATTATGTAGTAAATTAAGTAAAATTCATGGTGGATGGACTTTTCTAGTAGGCTTTCTAATGCTATTATATAGATATTTATAATATCAAAATATGACACTTGGCACTTGGACACTTGAAACTTAATATGTTAGTGAGATTAATTCGTTTTTGAATTGATTTATTTAATTTTCATAATTAATTTTGATAATTTTTACTGTTAGGATAAACCTGAATTACAACTATTCAATTTAATTTAAAATATGATGATTTAATTAAAGGCTTTTTTTTTCTAGTTTCATTCTCAAACTTTTTCTTATTTTTTTTTCAATTTCTATAGGATTTTTCATTCGTTTTGAAAAAAGCATGTGTTACTCCGCCACCGCCACCTGATTATAGGGGGATGATAACAACGGAGAGGAAACTTTCTCTCACCAGTCATTTCTTTGGAACTTTTGAAGGGATTGATTCAAATTTTGTGAAGAACAATCCTAGCTACTGGAAAACGTCAGGAATTCAGGCGAATTTTAGCTGCCGGGTCACTGATGCTGCTTAATTCAAATACATGTTGCTCTGTTTTTTCCAAGTCCAGGAAGAAATTCTGGCACGAGAGAGGGACGTGGCCCAGTTTTTTGGTGCCATCTTCCAGTAGATAGGAAATACCAAGTTGTTTTAACTCCTTGAAACAAATAATGGTGTACATTTATTGTAGGAAGCCATTCTTTTACGAGGTTTCTTTTCTATGATTTTTTTTCCCAATTAAACAGTCCAAATAAACATGAAATGCAACTTGTTTTTTTTTTTTTCTATTATTGCCTAACAGCACTCTCATATATATATATATATATATATATATATATATATATATATATGAAGAATTTATGCAGAAACGATTCTAAATAGGCAGCCAAATATTCTTGAAGGAGTGCTATTCCATATGCTAAATTACCTTTATTTAATTAATCAATACTCATGATCATGACTTAATTTCTTCTGGTCAAACTATAACTCAACTAAATAAACTACTGTGCCTAATTAAGCACGGCCACGGATATGTGTGAGAAACTACCTGGACGTGCAGAGGAGAATTTGGTGGTCAGAAACCGGCCATGGCAAAGATGGAAACAAGCGATGGACGTCAATGGCTTTTAGGAACACAGATAATATAAAACTTGGAAGACAACTTGCATTTATATCACGTGGCAAAAAATTTTGTTGTCGTCGTTGTTGTTCTCGTGGGTACCTCAAATTTTATCGTTTTTTGTTTTTTTTTAAAGAAACCATTTTTTAAACGAAGCTGTGAGAAGGAAAAAAATTATATATACTTGATTAAAAACATAACAATACAACTATCAAAAGTAATAATATCACATAATCTAATCAAGATTGAAAAAATAATAGTAGTAATGGCATGATAATAATTAATATGATGCTAATTAAGGAAACGGTGACAAGAGTTATAATATATAGTACCAAATTTACAATAATTATGTATTAATTTTATTGATAAATAATGGTAAATTGCGGTATATAAAATACTTGAAAACGAATGCTAAATTGTGGTATGTACCAATACTCCCATAATGGAAAAGATAAATATACAAAAGGGAGAAATAAAAAAGATGGAATTAAAAAGTAATTAACTTAAAAAATAATCTAAGATCAAATATATTGCAATTAAAAAAATAAAAATTAAATTTAATATCAAAATAAAATATCAAAAAATAAATTAATTCAATAACTGATTTAAAACTTCGAATAAAAAAATCCACGGCGTCTCCAGAACAGAAACGACACTTAATGACCGAAGTCTAAACCAATACCGGCTCTCAATCTCAGGTTTCAAACAATCAATAATAAAATCTCCCCGTAAAACTATTATAGAATACTCTAAAATACGTGGGTTTTTCACTGTAGCAGCAGTTTTTTTTTTTTGCTTTTGGTTTTGGTTTTTTTTTTACATGTTTTTTTTTTACCCAAAATTTATTTCTTCTTCTTTTTTTAAAAAAAAAAATTTTGTTTCAAAATTATCTTTGCTAATTTTTTTAAATATTGAACTGGTTGAAAATTTAACAATATAGTGTTTTTTTTAAACATTGTGAATTGCTATAATATTCTCATACATTGTTTTCTTTTTTTTATGATTTCTTTATTTGTTTTTTTTTTCAAAATGGTCTTTGTAGATTTTAATTTTTTTATATTAAGTTGGTTGAGAATTTAGCTTTATAGTTTTTTTTGAAAAAAACAGTATGGATTGCTACAGTGTTTCCCCTTCATAGTTTTTGTTTTGCTGCAGTGTTTCCCCATATATTTTTTTAAGAAATTATCTTTATTGAATTTATTTTTTCAATATTGAGCTGGCTGATAATCTAGCTTTAGCTTTCCCCATATGTTTTTCTTTTATTTTTTTTATTTTTCTTTTTTTCTAAAATTGTCATTTTTTACATATTTTCTTTCCTTTTGTTTTGTTTTTTTCAGAATTATTTTTGTTGATTTTATTTTTTTACTATTGAGCTGATTGAAAATTTAGTTTTTTTGCTTTAAAATACTGTAGCTTTTCTCACGTGTTTTTTTTTTGCTTTTGTTTCCTTTTTGGTACCTTTTTTTCATTTCTTTTACCCAAAATTGACTTCGTTTTTTTTTAGATAGCCTTTGTCGGTTTTTTATATATATATTGAACTGGTTGAGAGATTAGCTTTGTAGTTTTTTTTTTTAAAAAAAAAACTATGGATTACTCCAGTGTTTCCCTTACATGATTTTTGTTTGGCTACAGTGTTTCCCTACATGTTTTTTTTTTTAAAATTATCTTTGTTAAATTTATTTTTTCAATATTGAGTTGGTTGAGAATTTAGCTTTAACTTTGGCTTTCCTCACTTTTTTTTCATTTTTTTTAAATTTTCCCCACGTTTTTTTATTATAACTACAATTATTATTATTATTATGTTGTATTATATTATATAACTGTTTTTTTCTTTCGTTTTTTCTTTTTATTTTTTTTAATGAATTTTTTTTGTTTGATTTAGTTTGTTAATGTTAAATTTTTTATGTAGTTATCAAATTTTCATGATACGAATCTCGGGTTTGATGGGTTAACCTGATTTGACGAGTTATTTTTTTCATTTAGTTAAATTTTTAAAGTTAATTTTCTTTCTATTTAATTATCAGACTTTCATACTTTTATGACACGTATCCTGGATTTGACAGGTTAACTTGGTTTGATGGGTTAACCCGGTTAATTCTAGGTAAACCCGTCATTTTTTTTCTATTTAGTTATCAAACTTTCATGATGCAAATCTCAGGTTTTACGGGATAACCTGATTTAAAAGGTTGACCCAATTAATTTAATGTTTTTTTCTTTTTCTTCATTGGTTTTTTCCTTCCTGTTGTTTTTTTCTTTGTTTTTTTAATTAATCTATTTAATTATTACACTTTTATGACACGATATTATAGCCAGACCCGCATTCAGTATTCTTGGGTCCCGTGTTACAGCCAGACTCACTTAAACTTGGGTCATGCAAGTTTAATTTTATTATTAATATTATAAATATTACTCTTAGGTCAGGCGTTGCAGCCAAACCCAAGATTTTTGGGCATAACTTTGCAGAAAAACCCAAGATTTTTAAATTTTTATTTTTTAAAATATTTTTTATGCAAAAAAAATGACCCGCGGCATTGCACGGGTATCAAAGCTAGTAGAATACTCTAAAACGCGTCGGTTCTTCACTGTAGCAGCAGTTTTTTTTTTTTTTTTGCTTTTGGTTTTGGTTTTTTTTACATGTTTTTTTTTTACCCAAAATTTATTTCTTCTTCTTTTTAAAAAATTTTTTTTTTCAAAATTATCTTTACTAATTTTTTTTAAATATTGAACTGGTTGAAAATTTAACTATATAGTTTTTTTTTAAAACATTGTGAATTGCTATAATATTCTCATACATTGTTTTCTTTTTTTATGATTTCTTTATTCGTGTTTTTTCTTTTCAAAATGGTCTTTGTAGATTTTATTTTTTTTATATTAAGTTGGTTGAGAATTTAACTTTATAGTTTTTTTTGAAAAAAAAACAATATGAATTGCTATAGTGTTTCCCCTTCATAATTTTTGTTTTGCTGCAGTGTTTTCCCATATATTTTTTTAAAAAATTATCTTTATCGAATTTATTTTTTCAATATTGAGTTGGCTGATAATCTACCTTTAGCTTTCCCCATATGTTTTTATTTTATTTTTTTTATTTTTCTTTTTTTCTAAAATTGTCATTTTTTACATATTTTCTTTCTTTTTGTTTTGTTTTTTTCAGAATTATTTTTGTTGATTTTATTTTTTTACTACTGAGCTGATTGAAAATTTAGTTTTTTTTTCTTTAAAACACTGTAGCTTTCCTCACGTGTTTTTTTTTTGTGCTTTTGTTTCCTTTTTTGTACATTTTTTTCATTTCTTTTACCCAAAATTGACTTTTTTTTTAGATAGCTTTTGTCGGTTTTTTTTTTATATATATTGAGCTGGTTGAGACATTAGCTTTGTAGCTTTTTTTTAAAAAAAAATACTATGGATTACTACTTTCCCTTACATGGTTTTTGTTTGGCTACAGTGTTTCCCCCACATGTTTTTTTTTAAATTATCTTTGTTAAATTTATTTTTTCAATATTGAGTTGGTTGAGAATTTAGCTTTAGCTTTAACTTTCCCCACTTTTTTTTTAAAAAAAATTTTCTCCACGTTTTTTCATTATAATTATAATTATAATTATAATTATTATTATGTTGTATTATATTATATAATTGTTTTTTTCTTTTGTTTTTTCTTTTTATTTTTTTTAATGAATTTTTTTTGTTTGATTTAGTTTGTTAATGTTAATTTTTTTTATTTAGTTATCAGATTTTCATGATACAAATCTCGGGTTTGATGGGTTAACCTGATTTGACGAGTTATTTTTTTCATTTAGTTTAATTTGTTAAAGTTAATTTTCTTTCTATTTAATTATCAGACTTTCATACTTTTATGACACGTATTCTGGGCTTGCCGGGTTAACTTGGTTTGATGGGTTAACCCGGTTAATTCTAGGTAAACCCGTCATTTTTTTTTCTATTTAGTTATCAAACTTTCATGATGCAAATCTCAGGTTTTACGGGATAACCTGATTTAAAAGGTTGATCCAATTAATTTAATGTTTTTTTTTCTTTTTCTTCATTGATTTTTTCCTTCCTGTTGATTTTTTTCTTTGTTTTTTAATTAATCTATTTAATTATTACACTTTTATGACACGACCTTATAGCCAGACCCACATTCAGTATTCTTGGGTTCGGTGTTACAGCCAGACTCACTTAAACTTGGGTCATGCAAGTTTAATTTTATTATTAATATTATAAATATTACTCTTAGGTCAGGCGTTGCAGCCACACCCAAGATTTTTGGGCATAACTTTGCAGAAAAACCCAAGATTTTTAAATTTTTATTTTTTAAAATATTTTTTATGCAAAAAAAAATGACCCGCGGCATTGCACGGGTATCAAAGCTAGTAAAATACTCTAAAACGCGTCGGTTTTTTTACTGTAACAGCAGTTTTTTTTACATGTTTTTTTTTACCCAAAATTGATTTCTTCTTTTTTTTAAACAAAAATTTTTGTTTCAAAATTATCTTTGCTAATTTTTTTAAATATTGAACTGGTTGAAAATTTAACTATATAGTTTTTTTTAAAACATTGTGAATTGCTATAATATTCTCATACATTGTTTTCTTTTTTTATGATTTCTTTATTCGTTTTTTTTCTTTTCAAAATGGTCTTTGTAGATTTTTTTTTTATATTAAGTTGGTTGAGAATTTAACTTTATAGTTTTTTTGAAAAAAAAAAAATATGGATTGCTACAGTGTTTCCCCTTCATAGTTTTTGTTTTGCTGCAGTGTTTTTCCATATATTTTTTTAAAAATTATCTTTATCGAATTTATTTTTTCAATATTGAGTTGGCTGATAATCTAGCTTTAGCTTTCCCCATATGTTTTTCTTTTATTTTTTTTATTTTTCTTTTTTTCTAAAATTGTCATTTTTTACATATTTTCTTTCTTTTTGTTTTGTTTTTTTCAGAATTATTTTTGTTGATTTTATTTTTTTACTACTGAGCTGATTGAAAATTTCATTTTTTTTCTTTAAAACACTGTAGCTTTCCTCACGTGTTTTTTTTTTTTTTTTGCTTTTGTTTCCTTTTTTGTACATTTTTTTCATTTCTTTTACCCAAAATTGACTTTTTTTTTAGATAGCCTTTGTCGGTTTTTTTTATATATATTGAGCTGGTTGAGAGATTAGCTTTGTAGTTTTTTTTTAAAAAAAATACTATGGATTACTACAGTGTTTCCCTTACATGTTTTTTGTTTGGCTACAATGTTTCCCCCACATGTTTTTTTTTTAAATTATCTTTGTTAAATTTATTTTTTCAATATTGAGTTGGTTGAGAATATAGCTTTAGCTTTAGCTTTCCCCACTTTTTTTTAAAAAAAATTTCCCTACGTTTTTTCATTATTATTATTATTATTATTATTATTATTATTATTATTATTATTATGTTGTATTATATTATATAATTGTTTTTTTTCTTTTGTTTTTTCTTTTTATTTTTTTTAATGAATTTTTTTGTTTGATTTAGTTTGTTAATGTTAATTTTTTTTTATTTAGTTATCAGATTTTCATGATACGAATCTCGGGTTTGATGGGTTAACCTGATTTGACAAGTTATTTTTTTCATTTAGTTTAATTTGTTAAAGTTAATTTTCTTTCTATTTAATTATCAGACTTTCATACTTTTATGACACATATCTTAGGCTTGACGGGTTAACTTGGTTTGATGGGTTAACCCGGTTAATTCTAGGTAAACCTGTTATTTTTTTTTCTATTTAGTTATCAAACTTTCATGATGCAAATCTCAGGTTTTACGGGATAACCTGATTTAATAGGTTGAACCAATTAATTTAATGTTTTTTTTTCTTTTTCTTCATTAGTTTTTTAAGATTTTTAAATTTTTATTTTTTAAAATATTTTTTATGCGAAAAAAATGACCCGCAGCATCGCCTAGGTATCAAAGCTAGCAATATATATTTCTTGATAAGTCTCCAGATGTCATTTTCTGCAGCTGATCTGAATCTAACAGGCAAATTATGAGCCAAGTTCATGTTGATCAATAAAGAGCTGGTCTTGCATATCTTGCCTTTTGGATTAATTACGGTAAGAAAAGCAACTACTTATTCAAGGGTCCATTAGACAGATTACTTTTAATCTTTATCTGATATATTGCTCTTCAATTTATATATATATATATAGAGGGGAAGGTAAATTCAGCATGCATATAGAAAAACTTTTACTAATCCCCGGAAAAATCAATGGCGTTAGTGCTGGGGTATTTCAATCTTTTCGTGTTGATTATTAAAAGTTTTTCTTTATGCACAGTAATTATCTTTAAAGTTAAAAGTTTTAAAACTGACAAGCAAGGGCACCTCTATCCTTTTATTTTTCAAAACATAATAAAATGAAAACATTACCCTTGAAATAAAAAAATAAAACATTCGATTAGGGATTTTTGGTTTTTTTACTAAGTTTTTTTTTTTTTTGTTAGTATCGGCTTCGTGGAGGAAATTTTGGTCTTTTACACAGGTAAAATAATATTTTAATAGAAAAAATTTTTGGCACGTGCAGAGCAAGTGCTAACGCGTAGGAGATGCCTGCAAACTTAGAGTTTGGATCACCTTCGCGTTTTCATCTTGTTGGTACGACGTCTGTAGCCGATAGGAGGTGGTTTGTCACCGGTGGGGCTTTCTTTGCTCTGTTTTTTTTTTAAAATTTTCTTCCTTCTCCCCTGAAAATTACAACTTGGTCCTTTTTATTCTTGGAATCTCAACTTCAGTCCTTATTCTTTTGATTTCTAATTTTTTTGTTCTCAGTCCTTTTATATAATTTTTATTTGTTTTTAATTTTATTATTCAATCCTAATTTATCATATATATTTTTCAATTTGATCATTATCCTTTTTTATTTCTATTTTTTCTTTACTTTTTTTGTAAAGATTCTATTAGTTTTTAATTTCATCATTCAATCTAAATTTATGGTATATTTATTTTTTCAATTTCTTTCTCATTCTTTCTCTAATTTATTTTGTATTCTAATTTTTATTATCATTTTTTTAATTACCATTTTTTGTATTAAATTGTTTTTGTGTAATAGATTTTCCCCCTAATTTCATCATTTATCATTTAATTTGTTAGGGATTAGGCTTTATGGTTTTTTCATACATGGTGCTTCCGATCTAATGACTTAGGTCACAAGTTTGAAAATTTAGAGGGGCATCTTTTTTGGCTTATTTTCTCGATTTCATCATTCAACATAATCTTTTTTTTTTAAAATAGTTTTGGTTTTCCTTGATTTTTTTTTTCTGTTGAGTTATCTCGATTTCATGATTTAAAATATGGATGTAGCAAGTTAACCCGGGTTGACTCGATTTTTATTGCCCAAATTACTTGTCTATTATACTAACTTAGATTGACTCGGGTCTGTTTTTTATCCCCCTCTACCTAATTTTACACTTCTATATTTAATTGGCCGAAAATTAAACTACATTATTTTCTGTTCTTGAAAAAAATCTATGTATTGAGTTATCATGATTTTTTTTTGTTTTTTATCCATCTATTATTTTATTTATTTTTTAATCATTTGATTAAAATAAAATCATTTTAGTTGATCAGTCAAGACCATATCTAGAGATATAAAAAAAAATAATATAAAAACACCAGCTTGCAATACTTATATATTATTTTTAGAAAGAAAATAGAGACCCGAGACGTCATCCAGATACACATGAGTCCACACTACATGATTCTGGAAGTAAAACAGCATTTAATTCGAAAATCAAAAAAGGTTAGATGGTGTAATAACAGTCTTTTTGACGAGGAAGCA
>Ga0325404_1008252_pt1 | contig 10734 bp, 10 predicted proteins | sample PopdelMetagenome_18_FD_205664 | JGI IMG/M metagenome (GOLD analysis project Ga0325404, IMG submission 205664) | Populus deltoides microbial communities from Bellville, Georgia, United States - Xylem-Control-R1 | ecosystem: Host-associated > Plants > Phyllosphere > Stem > Wood/Secondary xylem...
CATATTTTTTTTAATTATTATTTGTATATTTTTCATAGTCTTAAATCCATATCATTTAAGATTTTGTGTTCGGTAATGCAGTATAAGAAGTTTTTTAATTAAAAATATACTAAAATAATGTTTTTTTATCAATATTTAAAAAAAAACAATTTAAGTTGAACTGAATTATCAAAGACAGAAAGTCTAGAATGAAGGTTTGCTTCTCTGGTGTATCTGCATGTGCAGAGTCACGTACAGCAAATCCAATTTTTTCTTTTATTTTAAATCTTATCCCTTAATCTTTTGGGTTAGATTGGTCCCCTACCCTCTCTTCAATTATCATAATGCTCACCAATTTTTTTTAGATTTTCTTCTTTCATTTTTTTTGGTTTGGAAAAATCATTATGCAAAATTATGAAATAGCCAAAATTGATCAAATTCTGTCGAAACTGCATTTTTGAGAAAGTTTTTATATTTATTAAAATATGTTTAAAAAACTTATCAAAACAGCCGGTCAAAATCGAGTTATAATAGTTTTACATAAATGAATGATTTTTTAATAAGCCCAGGCTCCACGTCTGGCGCTCCTTGTTTGATGTCCGTCTCTTCACATTACACCTTGCACTTGTCTTTCCAAACTATTTTAGCTTGGATCTTACTCCACCTACACTATTAGGTGCATAAAAGTCTCTTATGGCCCACCATATCTCTATCTCTTAATTGAATAAGTTTAGTGAAAGACAAGTATATGGTTGTAATGTTTTGGGTAGGCTGAGTGAAATGCAACTCACGATTCAAGATTAATTTATAAGAGTGAAATGATTTTCTAACCTAACACTCTGTGGGCTCCGCTCCCCGTTGAGCTAGACCTTTCTCAAGCTCGACGCCCTGCCTAACCCGTTCCTTTGCGAGCCCTACCAGATCCAGTTTAGGGAATTGTCTGGGATTGGACTTATGGTCTAAACCTAATACCTAACCCTTGTGATTTTTTACTAAGCTCATGTGTGGTTGTGATGTCTTAGGTAGGTTAAGTGAAATAAAACTCACAATTTAAGATTAATTTATAAAGGCGAAATGATTATTCATCTTGTTCACTTCAACAAAAGAACAAGTCCGAAAACTATAAATATTTTTTAAACCGTCCGGGTAAGGGGTTCACAATATATATCCTCTAATGTATATATATATTTTTAGAGAATCTCTCTCTAAAATATTAATGCGCTCACTCTTACTATATATAAAAAAATTTACTTAAACATACAAGAGTTTCCTAACCTACCACATGAGACTTTTTGCAAGTGTCTGGCTTTTCACATCAAGCTACATCTATTTTAGCCATCCTAGCCACAAGGAATGAAGTAGATTCCATGACCAAGTGATTAATTAACTATCTAAATCTTATACCTTAACTTAATCATCCATATTTTTTTTAATTATTATTTGTATATTTTTCATAGTCTTAAATCCATATCATTTAAGATTTTGTGTTCGGTAATGCAGTATAAGAAGTTTTTTAATTAAAAATATACTAAAATAATGTTTTTTTTTTTATCAATATTTAAAAAAAAAAACAATTTAAGTTGAACTGAATTATCAAAGACAGAAAGTCTAGAATGAAGGTTTGCTTCTCTGGTGTATCTGCATGTGCAGAGTCACGTACAGCAAATCCAAGGAGTCTGGTTCCTCACGTCTTAAAAAATAAATAAAAAATCATTCATTGACCATCTTGCCAAGTGCTTTCGAATAAATTAATCATAGTTGCTAGTTTTTGAAAATGATCTGATTAAGGGGGGGAAAAAGAAGAAGTCTAATCACCCCATCTTAATCAACAGTGGTGGGTAAGAGTTACTGCTTCTGCTTGATGAAGGCAGCATCAGTACTGGGGGCAGAGTCGAGTTCACGTGGTGCTTGACTGATTGCTGGCCCATCTTCATATATGTTCCCTGTGCAGCTTAGACTTCAGAGCTCTATATATATATACCTTGCTCGTTTGTATAAAGGGCATCAGCATCGGCATCAGCTAATTTATTGGAAGCTGTTTACAGATTTTCTAGCAATATTTAACTCTTTGTCGAACTTGCATCCCTGTATCCAGTCAATGACAAGTTGGGCAATGGTTCTTTTCTTGTTGAAATTATGTATGTGTATGTCTTGATCAAACAACAAGTTAAAGCTGCTTGTCCCTCAGCTTGTACTTTCCAGTCTTAGATTGTTTGAAATGATTTTTGTTCATGCGTTCACGCATGTTTTGTTTTTTGTTTTAATCTACACAAGATAAAAGAAAATATCAAGAGCCACAGGCAATTGTATATAGTTACGATGGAAATTTTAAGAATCCGAGATGAAGTGCTTCCAAATTACTGGGTTTCACGTTCAAATTCTTAATTTCATTCGGTTCAAGCATAGATAGGTCAGCTTGAGTTGCAACCAACATAAAAACACTGATATTCTGCATGCAGCATTTACCATTTCTAAATTTGATTATCAATCTCATCCCTATCCATTCAAAAAATCACCGAAGATACTACAAGTATGAACGAATTTTTGGGATGGACTGGCCCTCCAAATCTTGAAAATCTTATAAAACCCTCTCGCGCTTGTAAAAATTCTAAAGCACATCTATGAAATGACCCTTATAAAATGAAAATTATACGTTTCGATCCATCTAATGTACGGATTCATCCCTGTTCTCAAGCAACTGTCCACCCCCATTAAACCAATTTCTAACTCGGCACCGAAATACATAATAGTCGATCAAAATTAACTTGGATCCACAAAAGGCAAGGGATATTTTTGTGCTCCATCATCTAATTGATAATTGAGTCCCAGAACAAAATTATTTTCCAATCAGGTCCCCTCAATCATTATGCAAGCACCCCTTCACATTAAGAACTTATGGCATAAAAAGACCTAATCTCATGACATAACCAACCAAGAGTTCAAGATGGAGTTGGATGGGCGAGGTCAAATAGATGTATGACAATGGGTGTTGCCTTTGCCTGGTGACCCAATTGGGAATTTGATTCTACTTTGAGGGCATATCTATCATTTGCCCAAAAGATTATGTTCAACATTTATTCTTCTTAGTGTATCATCCTATTGTTCATGTGTACTTGAATGGACAAGACTTTTCATACATGTTCTGTGGCCTTTGGGCTATTTCAATTATTTGTGTAGTAGATATTGTTGAGATTGTTTTCTTTATTTTCCAAATTGATTGTGATACTCTCTAGCCATATAATAACAAATTTGACAAAAAGGAACAAGAAAAACCAGAAAAGAACTAAACCATTGCTCATGCTTGAATTTGTCCAAGTTAGGGAGATATAGCTAGCAAAGGAGCCTGTCAATATTGACGAAAGGTGCCAATGTTAGATCCTTTGGAAAATTGACCTTTCCTTTCCTGTAATTATCACCCACACGCGGAGTCATACATTTAGGCAAGTCTTGAACACATCAAGTTTAGCTGGTACTGCATAAAACATGTAGTATCGTCAATTAACCTGACGTATAGGAAAAGTAAACATTGCAATCAAATCCAACATGACGATCTCTTCCAATATGAGGTTACCATCGTGCAAATTTATGGAATCTTGTGTAATTGATTGAGCCCACAACTGTTAATGATTAGGTGTAAATAATTAATCCAACGATCTCATTTCTGAAAGAAATGAACTTCAGTAATCTACACTAACTTTAGCTCATGTCTTCAACACTGTGCATTAGACAATTGCAACGCGGTGAGCCTCTAATGCACCGGCTATCTTGGCAGCATATGCTGGCAATTGCACACCTTGCTGTCAATGATCAGATTACATCCGCCATGAATATCCAGCGTTGTGTCTAGCATTAGTTTATCTGGATATTTATATGATGATTATGCCATCTTTTGGGAGCTTCAGTGTCCCAGGAAGTGCATTAACCAAGATAGACATTATCTAATGAGAAATAGAAAGGAGAAGATTGACATAATTTTCTCTCAAGTTAAGAGATTATGATCAACTTGAACACAAGACTTTGGCCCAAATGTGTGCTTCCAACCAACATTTTGCAGAAGATTCTCGCCTTTTAGTTGGTTCCACTTTCACAACCTCAAAGCCACCCCCCATGTGTTAAGGTCCCCATTACATTTTGTTTTGATGCTTAAGTGCTTGTCTTTGCTGTTGTTTCTTTCATTCTTGTTTGCAAAATTTAATAAAAAACATTTATCCCCTCACTCTTCTCCCACTTAGCCCACATTAGGTGACCTAATGTCATGGAAAGGGGTGTACCAAAGCCCATGTGATCTGGTGCCATATTGGCCACCTTGAAGATCAAATTCTAGCTCCTGTGGGGCATCGATGGGGATGCCCTACAACAAGAAACAACAATGGAAATTTTGGGAATGTGCCCCTATTGCACGTTACCCCCTCGTGGGCATATCGTAATCGTCCTTGGTACGATTTGGGCATCAATTGACAAGTACCAGACAGTTAGTGAGCCCCAAACTCCATGAATTCTTTTGGTTACAGAAGAGAAAAAAGAAATTATACCCTTTGTTCACTTTGAGTTTCTTATGGATGCTTTCTCGAGTCCAAAAATTGGCTCACACGAATATGGATGCAATTTCCTACACCATTGTTACATTTGGTTCTGCTTTTGCCATTTTGGGGGTGAAGTAGGAAGGAGAGGCGATCCAATTTGTTGGTTCCATATACCTTTCAACAATAGCCCTGCCTGCACATCTCTGTCCAATTCTGAAACTAGAGAGCTGCGATGATTTACAAAATCAAGAAAAGTATACTGCATGACCATTTTTTGCACGCTGCGCCTTTTTACCCTCTAGTAGCTTAGATACTCCCTGGTTAGCCTGGAATTCAAAAATAAAAAAGAGTTATCCGGCCTACATTGTCAGCTTTGTCATTGTCTTGTGGCTAAAACCTTGGATACTCTCCACAGGCTTTTCTCTTGTTAACATGGTTACTTTGGAGTCTTGGACGAAACATCAGAGAACTTTGCTGTATTTTCCTGTCTTAAGAACTTGAAAAGCACCCTAGTTCGAGTAAAACAACCTTATTTGTTGGCGACAAGTTAGAATACAAGCTAGCTATCAATTTTCCCATCTAGTCTGTAGTTTACCCATGGTTTCAATCAAATGCTAGTAATTTAAGACATCCAGTTGCCTACAGACATTCTTAATATGGTCAATGTTGGACTATATAGAGCATGCTGGTCAACCTGGACGAAAAAAAAATACGTCTGTGAAAAGAAGATAATTATAATTAAACTAGGCCAATAACATGAATCCCATTATTCGATCCATCACACCAATCAAGCAACATCGAAGCATGTTCCTATTAATGTAGTCCTATTATTGAGTTTTCATGCAGATCTGATAAGATAGAATATTATGCGCTTAATAACAGTAGTAATTAAATATTAATATCATCATGTCTTAAGATTACTACTAGCATGTGTTGGATACATCCTAGCCTACCTACTCAAATGCTTCAGAACAACATAATTAGGGCTAATATATAAGCTACAAAAAAAAATGATTATTAGTTCCTGAATTTGATTAATTAATCAAGCCTTGGATTCTATGTTTGACTGATTGCAGATTAATTTCCCTGAAATCCGTGAAGACGGTGATATAATTAACTAGTAGATTTGTCATAATTTTTGGGGGATTGTGTTGCTAATTGAGTTTATTGTAGTCAAATTGGCATGATCAAGGCATCACTTGAATTTCTTTACTTTTTAGACTATGATCCTAAGAATGCCATATCATTTTGAGTACTTGAAGCCCTCACAGTCAAATTTAGATCAATCAAACAAATCTCTCCTTAGCATCCTAGCTAGTGTAGACCATTCTTTAGTAGCAAAATTGTGGAAAATCTGTCCCAGTGACAATGATATCCACTTGCATTAATTACTCGATCATATTCAGCTTAGTTAAACTACTTGGAAAAATATGTTGATGAAAAAGGCACTGAGAAATTTTAAAAAATATATACTTATATTTGGATAGTACTATATATCTAGATCATAACAGCTCAATTATTGAAATTATGGACAAATCCACTCTGTAGCCCTACTAGTTTGGCCCAATGTGTTGGATATATAACCAGGCAGTTGGTTGCCCTTTGCTAGCGACTACTGGCTGCTAGGATAGTCCATGCATTGTTGAGGGATTTCTTTCCATTTTCTTGCTGACCCACTTTCATAATTCAAGGACTCTTCTTTGTAGCCCAGTAATATGCTTCAAGAGAAACTTGAACATTTTTCAATGACATCAATTAGTAGTTGACAATGGTTGCTATTGTTTTCTTGCTAGTAATTTTATGTCTTGTTGCTGGCATTATGCATCCCACATGCTCATTCCTCCATTAAAATGGTGCTTAAATTAAATTAAATTAAAATAAAATATCAAAGATAATTTCAACAGCATGAAGCCTAGATATTTTACTTTTTGATTGATTTCCATCGGGCAGCAGAGATTTAAAAAAGCACTTTAATTGTGTTTTTCTTGCTCACCCAACAATATGAGAATCCTTGCTGGGTCTGTGAATTGAGACCCATATGCTATGAAGCATATTATTATGGATTCTGTGCGAGTCTGGCTCAGATTACTTGAGTTTGAGGCCGTAAATTTCTTGGAGTAAGTTTCCTTGATCACCACTGCAGCTACAGAATGTTTACCGTTTTCTCAAGTACAATTGGATTAATTTTATTACAAAATAAAAATCTCCCAAATCCCTAAGCTATTGTATTGTGGATGACTGTCGATGCTACTAGGGAGTGCAGGCTCCTGAAGTCGATCCAGGCTGCAAGTAGAAGAAAATGCATGATATGGTTAGAGAATTTTCCTGAGTTGGGATCGCATTATTATGGAAAACTTGACATGGGTATGATTTTGATGAACTAATTTGACCATTCTCTATTGTCCACACGAGTCAAAACAACACGAATGAGTTCGTGCAATCACAAGACTATAAAATTAACATAAGAATATGGTCTTGAATAGTAATGGCAAGCATTAAAATAATTTGATATGGCAATTAATATACTTAAATCCCCATTATAACTTACCACACATGCATGGATATCATCACACCCACACAATAGCTTCCCATTTAGCAGGTCCACGGCTTGAAATGATCCTCCTCCTTCACTCCTCTGCAGCCCCCCACGCATAAAAAGAAACAAATTATTATGACCTCTTCTGTTCTATTATCAATGTCAACTAAACTTGAAAATATTAGATAATTTGCGAGTGATAAGCAAACCTTGTAATAATCCACAGCAACAAAATTTGCCCATCTGCTGGCAGCAGCCCCATCACAAGTATGAAGGATGTTTATGAGATTCCCCGAGTTATCTTCACAAGAGAGTTCCTTCATGGGGATAGATCTAAAGTAATTTACCAACACTAAAGATCTACTCTTATCATCAAGAGGAGGTGACTCTCCTCTGTTAGCACAGCTTCCTGCTTTCATGCCATCATCCCCATCTGCCACAAAAAAAAAAAAAAAAGTTTAAACCAAAATTATATGCATATGGTATAACGAATTCTACTGATGTATGAAAGTTCAAAAAAAAATGAAAGAATTTTTAACGTTATTTCTTACATTGATTTTCAGCCATGTAATTCCACTGGTAAGCAATGCCTTCACTTGCTTCCTTGGATTGAATTGAAGTGAAAACAAGTAGCCTTTGGTTGTTCTGGACCATTTCACTAACTAATGGCCAATCTTGACCATTCTTGGGCATTTTTGCCACAGGAAACCAATATTTCATTAACCCAGCATCAGTGAAGACCTTGGTCAGTCCATTTGGGGCTTGAACATAATCTTCTAAGATTAATGTAACAATTTCTGTTGGATTTGCTGCTAAGAAAGCTTCAATTTCCTTTAGGGTGTCAATTGCTGGACCCTATTGGGGCAAACATTTACATTTTCACACATTAGAGAGAATAAATGAAACAAAAAAAAATCATATTATGCAGTAGGGAATCAATGTACATACAAATGCGGTATAATCATAACATTGTCCTTTAAATGAATGGCATAACCATACATCTCCTTGAAAATCATAGGTATCAAGCATCAAGGCTCGAGCTCCATTCTGTGGTCAAATAATTAATGGCACTTGTTAGCTTGCAAAGATAAGAAAAGAAAAGGGGGTTCTAATATTGTAAATAGGAAAAAACACTTACATTTAACTGCTCTGTGATGCTGTCTTCTTGATTGGTAAATGTGATTCGAGGGACTCCGGTGTGAGAAGGGAATCCATCAATAGCATATGCATTGTGGGTCGTCAAAAATGCATATTTGTTGAAAGGTAAAGAATTGTTCTAATAATAAGAGGAAAAATGAAAGCTATTTAATTTATGTACTATAAGATAATTTAGAGCTGCGTTTGAAACAACATTTCACTAAATTTTAATTTTTTATGTTTTTAAATTGTTTTAATGAACTAATATTAAAAATAATTTTTTTAAAATAAAAAAAATATTATTTTAATATATTTTAAAAATTAAAAACTTCCAAAAACAACCACCACTGTACTTTTAAAAACTACCTAATTGTTAATTTGGAAACCGAATTATAGCCTTATCATGTAATACTCCTTCAGTCTCAATTCATAATCCAGTAGGACCGGTGTTTAAAGATATTGAATTTTTGTTTAAACTAATTTAGTAACAATGATTCAAGTTGGAAATGTTACAAACAATCGATTCAATTTTTGATGCTTTCCACTCATAATTCTCACCTTCTTTAAAATCCTGAATCTACCAAGTTCCCAAGTCACAACAAGAGTTCTACATACCATGCAACTCGGTATCAACAGTCAGTGAAATTCAGTCGGCACTCCTCCATCTTAAGGAGGGCCCTTTTTTTATTTTGGGAGATCTCAATCTATTATTAAATGGACCATGGCCATGGCAGGCCCTCCATTTCAATATCGAACGTACTCTAACCACCCTAATTCGTCCGATTTGCGTTGTGTGAATCCCTGTTTGCTGTGACTGATAACCTTCCTGGAAACTGCCCTAAAGCAAATCCTTCATTGATAGACAATATATATCAACATTAATATTCATTCCAATTTTCACTTGAGGAAGAAAATGTATGGCCTCTATCTTTTACTTTTTTTTTCCCTTTTGATTTGTAACCCTTACCCTCCACATCTTCATGATATCATCGTGTAGGTTATAACATACCTCAACCAAAAGTATTCTTATGCACATCATGGAAAGACAAAATGTAAAACAAACCACTCAGAGGAGCCAATCAAGGCGTCTGTGAACTAAACGTTGCCTAACAAGCTCATAAACATGGTGCGTCCTTACAAAAGAGAGAGAAGAAAATAACCCGCATAATTATTAAGCAAAAAAGAGAATTAGGGAAGTACCAGAAGCTTGAATTGGTTTGTGATGGTTGATCTTACACATCTAGAACCTGAAAATCCTACCAGGCAAGAGGAACAATAGAGCCCAGCTTCACAATCTTGGTTCGATGAGCATTCATCAAGTATCTAAATATTGATATTTACAAAGATGAATTAGGAAAAAAAAAACAAATTAGAGTATCATGATCACTTGCATGTAAAAGGGAACACACAAACCCTGCATTGTCCATTGGAGCAGGCTGTAGCAACATCGTCAAGGACCACTAAAGCTGTGATGATCAAAAACAAGTTCTGAGAAAAACCCATGTTGCCAGGGAAACGAAAGGATGTACAACTATTATAGGAGAATAAAGGAATGTAAAGAGGCAGGACATATATCCGTGCAAGTAATATTTAGTACTCTATGTATCTCAAGTGTCATTGAAACCATGGATTTTGTGTGTTCGATTTTTCCATGGATGACAGATTAACGTGAACTTTTCCTGTTTGTTGGCTGAGAAAACAAAGGAAACTTCACAAAACTCTGCTGGGAACAAGACAGATGAGGAGATGATCTATTCAAGGAGAATGATGTTGAAATATGGGAACAAGGTGCCTTCTACGGTGAATTGAAAGTCACCTTATTTGCCTCTAAATAAAATCTGTACCTATCTAATTAATTAACCACACATTTGACCAAGATATTGATTATAATTGTGATAGCGAACACACAAAATCAAAGACAGATCAACAGTGCAGTTAATGGCCACTTTTGATGTTTTCCAAATGTAAGGTCTAGGTTAGCAGATACTGTACAAAAGTTGGGAAAGAAATCCTCGAAGCATTATCCTACTAGGCTAAGGGATTGATTAAATTCATTCTTAGAATTTCTCTCTCAAATTCATTCTTAGAATTGTTTTTACCATTTAACTGATTGCTTTTGGATTGATTAAATTGTTAAAGTCACGTCGAAATAACATTCATATAACTTAATTTTAAATTAATAAGAAGTTGTGTCTAAAGATTTTTTATATAAATTTTATTTTTAGTTTTTTAATTTAATTATGTCAATCAATTAAGTTATTTTTAAACTCATCAAATTAATTTAATCATGTTAAGCCAAATTCTATTTTAATTTTAAATTCGGATTAAATACAAAGTAGATTAAAAGGTTTCAAGTTGTTAAAAAAGTTTTAATAGCAATGTAAAATAAATTTTTATATTCTAAATTTTTTTATTATATTTTTTTTACCTAACCTGTCACAAAACATAGGCTTGTAAACTAATTTAATCTAAATCAGGGTGAGGCTGTTTGGTGGTGCACGCAACATTACATGAGCAATCAACAATTTACAAAGCACGTTCCAATTTCATACCTGCTTT
>Ga0325404_1008255_pt1 | contig 10732 bp, 3 predicted proteins | sample PopdelMetagenome_18_FD_205664 | JGI IMG/M metagenome (GOLD analysis project Ga0325404, IMG submission 205664) | Populus deltoides microbial communities from Bellville, Georgia, United States - Xylem-Control-R1 | ecosystem: Host-associated > Plants > Phyllosphere > Stem > Wood/Secondary xylem...
CCTAAGCCAACCAATATATCCATCCTTTGTTATTATTAATAGGACCCTATATGCTGGTGGGACTTGTCTTTTTTCATTTCTTCCGAGTATACTCGTCAGAGGTTCCAGGCTTTAATTTGGAACAGATAGGGACAGTAATTAAAACCCTATGAAATCTCTAAACATCAAGCTCAATTCATAATGTCAGATTTGAAAATCAATTATTGCCCAATTGTCTACCAGAAAAAGAGAATAGTTTTTTTTTTATTCGATAATAAAAGATAAATATTCTCATAATAGATTGTGTTAAATTTTAGAATCCACAACTAATAATTGAATACTTATTTAAGAAAGATAAAATCATATTAGAAAATTCTTACCAATGTGATTTATTGAACCAAAAACTGAAGGTATATAGCTAGAACACCACAAAAATGATATATTTAATTAGTTCTTAAAGTTTAATAGAAAACCTAAAGAAAAAAAAGCATTTATTCTATTCAATTCTTAATTGTGGTTAAAAAAGAAACATGCTTTTCAACTATTTATATAATATAGCTTACGAAATAAACCCTAACGATCTAATAATTTTAAATTAAATTCATATAACTAAATGATTGAAGTACAAAACTAAATAAGAATAGAATACAGGAGGTCCAATCCATACATGTGATACATGTTAAATAACCTTATATTTTGCTTGAATTATATTGATCAAGGTTTTATTTTTCTTTGAACTCAACTTTATGATTGACTCCATCTTAAAAGAAATTCTTGAAGTTTGCTCGGCCTGAATATCATGAATCCACTACAAAAAAATTGGCAAATACAAGTGGAAAGACTTTCATTGATAGATTGCGGTGAGCTTTATTGACGAAATAGTTCCTCATTATGTCCATCGGTAAACACCGATGTAAAATTTATGTTGATGTATACCGATAGAATTACAGTGAAAAAATAATTAATTAAAAAAATAAAAAGAAACAATGACATTTCATTTTTCCATATGAAAATACCGATGGAATAAACTTGTCGGAAATATCCATTTGTAAATCCATCGGTAATATTTAAGTTATGACCTAGCGAGCGACCCCCCTCTCCTCTATTTCTTGTTCTTCCTCTATTTTCTCTGCAAAAAACAGCAGACCCCCTCCCCCTATTTTATCACAAATCAATCTCTCATTACCACAAATCTTGTCACCCTAACACTTAGTCTGTCAGCATCACTGTTTTCATTAATTTTTTTTTAAGATTCTCCACATCAAGTAAGCAAAACTATCTATTTTTTGTTTGAACTCGATTTTAAAATATTAATCTTTATTACATATTTTTGTAGTATATGTAGTTTGTTTGTATATTTACTTATTTTTTAGCTTTTTCCCATAGATATTTGTTGTATAAATGTATGATTTGTACATGTTAGGGTTTATTTGAGATTTTAAGAAATTGTATTTGTTTGTAATTTGATGAAATTAATTTTGATTTTTTGATTTAGATGTTTTGTAATGAAATAAATAATGGCTTATACCAATATTAGCTAATTTATTTAGTTCATGTAATTAATTAATACATGTTGTCATCAATATTCTATATAGGTTTGATATAAGAAATGGATGATCATTCATGGATGTATCGAGATTCACCCAAAGGGTTGTGGAAGATGGATTATTGTAATTAGGTTGAGGGTTTTATTAATTATGTACTATTTAATCCTAGAAATATTAGTGGAGATGGTATTAAATATCAATATAAAAGGTGTAAAAATAAAAATTTTCTCGATCCAAATGTTATAACGATGTATCTTCGATAAAAAAAAAAAGTTTATGGGGAAATACTTGTGTTGGTTTGACATAGAAAACCATATGTTCCTTGTGAGATCATGGTAAAAAGAATGGTTGGGTCAACTTTTATTTCTAACAATGTGCATGAAGTTATAGATGACAATAATAATTCTTATATGAATCTGGTTATGGATGAGATGAGAATGAATTAGGATTATGCAGATTAATGTTCAATCGTAGATGAAGAAATAAATACAAATGCGGCCAAATTTTTTTATCTTTTGAAAGATTCCAACAAATAATTATGGGATGGGTGCACAAATCATAATAAATTATGGGTTGTTGCACAGGTGTTCACCATTAAGTCAAATTATAGGTAAAGTGAGGCTGGTTATGACAGAATTGTCGAATGAGCGAGAAGCATTTTACTTGAATGGAATAGGTTGAAAGAGAACTTTAATATTGTTAAATTCATAATGAAACCCCTCGGCCTAGGATACCATAAAACTAACATGTACCCAAACTTCTACATGTTGTACTACCTTGAAAATACAGATTTGACCGAGTACAAAACATGTAGGCATGCTTGTTATAAACCCACAACTGGTAAAGGAAGGACTCTTATTGCATATAGAAAACTTAAACACTTCCTAATCACTCTTAGATTGTAAAGGTTATTCATGTTTTCAAAGACTGATGAACACATGACATGACATCATTTAAATGATATTGTGGATGGAGTCATGGTGTACCCATCCAATGGTGAAGCATATAAATATTTTAATAAGGTGTATCCTCAGTTTTTAATTGAATCAAGGAACATACATCGTAGGTATATAGATAAATTTAATCAATTCAGGTCATTTGCTGCTCTTTATTCTTGTTGGTCGGTCATACTCGCGGTTTACAACTTGTCACTTGAGATGTGTATAGGGTCAGAGTTCATGTTTTATCTACGATCATACTAGGTCCTAATAGTCTGGGTTGGAATATAAATATTTATCTGCGACCGTTGATTGATAAGTTGAAGCAGTTGTGGTTATCTGAGACTGTGACGTATAATGTCTCGAGGAAACAAAATTTCTAGATGAAGGTAGCTTTGATGTGGATTATCAATGATTACCCTGAGTATATAATGGTTTCTGGTTGGAGCACGCATAAAAAATTAACATGTCCATCTTATATCGAAAATAACAAGGCATTCCCGTTAATAAATGGTGGTAAATCATCTTCTTCTTTTTTAAATGGTGGAAAATAAAAGGACTTTAGTTGGTAGAGTTGAAAGGAATGTTGGACCGCTGGTACCATCGGGTAAAGAATTGTATAATGTGATGTCGCAATACAATGACATTGTGTTTGTTTTCAAACTAATATGTAGAAGTTTCTTATGTTTGGTGAGATCCACAATTAAGTAAAGCAAAGTATTTTATGAGAACTTACTTATTGGAAGACTAATCTTATTAGTCATAATGTTGATGTCATGTACATTAAAAAGAACATGTTTGAGAATATTTTTAACACGGTTATAGACGTGAAAGGAAAGACAAAGGACAACATGAAGACTATAAATATATACCTTTTTTTGTCGTTATAAAACAATATAGTTGGATTTAGTGGGTTATGGGTCACAAAACCAACTTTGCTTTAGACAAGAATGCACAGTTACTTGTCTACTAATAGCTTAAGAGTTTGTTTTTTATTTATAGACATGCTTTGAACATATCTAGATTGGTGAATTGAAGGATTGCAGATTATATGGAATAAAGAGTCATGACTACCACATGTTTATGCAAACACTCATTTCACTTGTTTACTGGGATTTATTGTCAATAGGTATATAGGATACTCTCACGAAGATCAGTTACTTCTTTAGAGATATATATTTTAATAAGTTGCATACCTAACACATGGAGAGGCTTAAAATAAATATCGTTCAAACAATCTACAAACTTGAGATGATATTCCTTTCATCATTCTTCGACTTAATAGAGTATCTACATGTACATTTACCATTTAAGACAAAAGTTGGAGGCCCTGTCCAATATAGATGGATGTATCCATTCGAGAGGTTAGGGATTACACATGCATTGCAATTTAATTTCTATTGTCTTTTTTTTTTAATTCAAAACATTCATTTAATTCCATGCAAATATTTGTTCAACCTTAAGGGATAAGTAAAAAATAAGGTACATGTTGAGGCTTTGATATGTGAGGCTTATATTGTCAAAGAGATCTCAATATTTATTTCATACTACTTTGAGCCTCGCTTAAGAACAAGAATCAATTGCTTTCCAAGGCATGATACAGTAGGGAAGTGCATTCGAGTGGGAACATTGTTAATATGTTTCCATCCTGGATAACCTATATTAAAAAATATTGTGAGGGAAAGATAATTGATATAAATGAAATTTAGACATGCACATAATTATGTGCTATTTAACTACGATAAATAGAGACCTTTTATTCAGTAAGTATAATAATTAACATGTTATTATTTTCAAACAATTTTTCTCTTATACTAAATTAAACTAATAGATTGAATAATTTATTATAAGTAACATCGTCAATTTTAGCTATCTCAAAATTCACATTTGACTGAATCTTAAATATTTTGATTAATAAATGAATAATTTTCCACGTAGCTCAGAACACATGTAATTATTCTTATCTTTCAGAGTATTTAAATTCATTACACATTGCTCATTAAGTGTTAATGATTGTAATTCATGTACCAGGTTTATTAATTGGAAGAGAATGCTAGTGTTACTATGAATTCACTATGTATGGGTCCTAAAAAAAAAGCAAAATGTTATAACAAGTATTTTATCTATAGACATATTTTTCATACTAAAGAGTACAACCAGGATAGAAAAACATATAACATTTGGGTTTGTGTTAAGAGATCAACTTCTAATGAGTTCGAAGTTGACTATTATAGGAAGGTAGAATAGGTTATTGAATTGTAATATCATAGCAAACATAATAGAGTCTTTTTATTAAAATTATATTAGTATGATACCACCGAAAGAGAAATCATAATATATCTCCATCATAGTTTGATCAAAATCTATACAAAGACTAGACATCACAACATCAATGATGTCTTTGTTTTCACTAAACAATGTCACAAGTTTATTATACAAACACTCCTTCCTATAAAAATGATCATTCTAGAGTTGATTGGTTATCCATAGTTAAAACCAAACCTAAGGGTCGTGTTCAAATTGTTCAGGATGGTAACGATTAAGTAACTATGAGAGATTATGTCTTTCAACTTGATGAGTTAGTTGATCCATATCGAGTTTCATTGTCTACTAATTTAGAAGAAAATTCATTTTTCACGTTGCAGAGAATACTTTTATTAATGTTGACGTTGATGAGTTAAATGATGTTTTGAGAATCAGCGGACATATAAAAGTCAATGAAGATGATGATAGCAATGAAATTAACATAGAAGATTGTAATGGAGATGATAATGATAAAATTGAAGAAGAAAATGACAATTCTGATTAATTTTTAAGAAAATAAATATGTAATGAAATTAATTTCAATGTAATATTTCTAGATGTTCCTTTACAATGACGTGAATTTATTATTACATGACAAGGAAATATTTGTATTTTATGATTTTATTATTATACACAGAACTAGAGTTTATTGTGCTTTGGTTTTAATGTATTTGTAGGATGGATGGATAAGAAATACATATAATTTTTTGACATAAAAAATGTTATATACCGATAGAATTATTGACGATATGTAATATAACAATAAATACACTAACGAACTAAGTCTAACAAAAAATTACAAAGAGTTGGGAAAAAATTATATGTATTGCCACTGAGAATTATAGAAGGAATCATCGACGGATTAAGTTTGTCAGTATATTCTAGAGAGTTGGAAAGAATCACACTTCAATGCCACTGAAACATATAGATGGAATTACCAACAGACTAAATCCTTTAGTATATTCCAGAGAGGTTGGAAAAAATCACCCCTACATACTACTGTTTATTATAGATTACAGATGGAATCACTGATAGACGTGTAAAAGATTTTAATATTTATTTGGTCATATGTTATTCCATTGGTAAAAAAGCCCTAAATTAAAAGGCTAGAATCCCTTAACTTTATAATAGCATCGTTCTTCTGCCTTTTCTTCTCCTCTTTACAATGTTTCCCATACTTCTCTCTCTATCACCTCTCTCTTCTTCTTCTTATTCCCTCTTATTCTCTTCCTCATTCACTCTATCCTCACGCTAAACTTCCTCCACACCAAATCTCCATCTCCATCTCCATCTCTTTCCTCTTTTTCTTTTTTGGCCGAGTTTTGTTAATTTAATTAGCTGCTTTTTTTTTTTTCATTCTCAATCTCTTCCCCTCACATTTTATCGAGGTCCTTTATGCCAACAAGGAGAAGAGTTCCAAGTATATCCTTTTCTTCTTCTTTTTTTTTTAAAAAAAATTATCATTATGTTTTTGAAGAATTGTGAAAGGAAGGATACGTAGATGGTTTTGATTATAGTGATTTTCTATTTCAATTTTTTTTGTTGTAATTAATTATTTATTTATTTTTTGTAGGCTTCAATCCCTTTTCATCAATAGATTTAAGGGTATAGATTTTTTCGGATAACTATTTGCACAAATGCATATTTGATTTGAAAATTAAATTTAAGTTATTTAAAATACTTAGTTGAATGATATAAATAAGTGATTATATACACCTAAAAGATAGGGGGATTAGTTAGAGCATTAGCCACAAAAAAAAAAAAAAAAACACACCAAAAAAACTCTTCCTCATCTTTTCCCACACACACCAACACCCTATACACACTAAAACACTCTCTAAAAAAAAGTAAAAGTAAAAAATAAAAATAAAAAATAGTCATGACCTATCAATCGACCTCTTATCCCATTGAAACCCTTTATCTTTTCCAATAGAAAAGGTCCACTCTAGCTTCCATATATTTCATAAAGGCTCAAGCTCTCCACACAATCCAACTTCTCTCTTTCATTGTCAGCTATATCTAAGAACCACTCATTTTCTTCTCCACCTTCACTCACACCCAAAACCACAAAAAAAATAAAATCATCTCTAGTGTCAAGACTAAAACTAATACATTCCCAAACATCAATCTTATTATAAACAGCACCAACATCAACCTTTAACCAACCACCAATAACAGTCAGTCATTCATCTTCTAGATCACCACTAGCAAGGGCAGCCTCCATACAATAGTTGTAACACCCATACTTCTAGTTGAAACCTTCTCAACCAAAACCTATTGACTTAAGCTGTCAATAAACACAACTATCCTCCATTTCCATCTATGACCCATAAAATAAACCTCGGTCTTTCCTCCAAAACCCATTGTTCACAACCTCTTTAACCTATTGATTCCACTGTGAGTCACCCCAACAAAACTCAACATTGTTAGTTAGTCTATACTTCACTACCACATCTCATAAACCATTTTCCAACAACCCATAAGCTTTGACCCTTTTGTGATAGCCTCCAAACGTAACCTCTTCCACCTTGACAGACTCTAGTGAGAAAGAGAAAGAAAGAAATACTTATGATAGTCCCTCATCTTTTTATGGTTGATACACTAGTTTCCACCACTATCAGTAGCATCGATAGTAACACCTCTCCTATCCAGGTCATTGATGACTGCCTCTCTAATAACCGACTGATGACTCAACCTCTATACACTTTTGAACACACAAAGTCTATTTACTCATCAAACCAACCATGATCAGATCATCCAAACAAACTATACACACACACACACACACACACACACACATAAACTTTTAACTTTATTTCCTTATGTTTTCATAGATTCTCTTCTCTCTCTATTTTTTCAGCAACACCACCGATGAAGAATGATCAAGAGAAGATAAACTAATAGGTAGGCTATGAGGCGTAACGATAATAGAAATTGGCTGATAGATAGGATCCATCGATCATGAAAAAAAATTATGTTAAGATGAAGGTTCTGATACCAAATTGAAAAGGATAATAGAATAAAGTTTTATGTAAAATAAGAGGCTTAACATAATATGATAGTCATCCTCTCTCTATATATGAATACGACAACATACAGAGTATAAGGTAGACCATACTATATAAAATAACTTTATACAAGGTAAGTACAATATATCCTATAATATAGCATATTCTATAATAGAGACAAATATAAATCAAAATATTTAATATCACAACATAGATCATTTACCTAGTTGTGTTTAAGGAATTTATTTATTAAAATCAATTTGTAATAGGAATCAACACACACATAAAACTTATTGAATTAAATAAAATGAAAATGATATTATGCAAGGCTACACGTATTAAATATATTATAAAAAATAAACATTTTAATTTTTAGAAATAAATTTAATATATGTAAAATATAAAAAGATTACACATGAATCGTACCAATCCATTAAAAAATTAAACACATCCAATATAATTAAAAAATAATTGTTATTTAAAAAATGCTAAATAAGAAAAAAAAACAATTGTAGAGAAGTAAAATACAAACTTAAAAAATGTTTTTAAAAGACACATAAAAAATATTTAAATTCAAAAATTCAAAATCATAAAAAAAAAAAAAAATCAGGCGTTATTAGGTCTGGTAAGTCAAGCCAAACATCTGGCCTATAAATAAAAAGCTTTCACGCAGGCTTACAAGGTCAGGCCCTTTCACACAAGTTTTTTTTTTTTAAGTTAACGAGGTAAACAATTCAGCTTAAAAAAGTAAACGATGTGTCATTTGAAATCCTTAAAATCCAGCCACCACAGTAGTTAGAAACACATGGTTGCTAGATTTTTCTTTTAAAACTTCATTTCAACTCTTTTTAAGGCAGGTAGTATTTATTATAATCTCTGCAAAGACATATTTGTTGTCAACTAAGTCCATGGTTTCTTAATTGGAACCAAATTGACAACGAACTTGATTATTCTTCATGAATGTCTTTGTCTCTCTTCTTCATTTCTGTATTATGTACGAGTTTATGATTTCTTTTTTCTGTTTCTATTGATTGCAGGTTTCTCAAAAAACTAACCTCTGCTCTAGATGGATTTGGACCCTTTAAAGTCGACATTTATAAACCATACTCATAAACACAGTTAACAGTTAATATATATTTTTTTTTATTAGCGTAAGGTGTCCGGACCAGCTTGCGCGCACCATGACTATTCCTCACGGCCCACTGAACATCCTGCAAGCCCAGTGAACAGGTAAGGCACCGCGGGGGTGACATGCGTGCACATAGAGGATCGAACTCGAGACGGGGACGGAACAAGTCACACGATTGACCATTGAGCTAGACCCTCAAGGGCAGTTAACAATTAATACTTAACATGTACTTTGTTGGTTAAAAAATAGTTTTTTATAAAATAAATTATTTATTGATATTTGATAGTATCATAAAAAATAAGTTGGAAAACACTTTTCAGTATTTGATTATAATAAATTAAAAAATAACTTATTAATATTTTTTCCAAGTTTATTAAAATAATAAAAAAACAAATCTTACAAATTAAAAAGTTAAATCAGAATGAAATTGAAAAAAAACTAATTTCATAAATTATCTTAAATAAAATAAATAACAATCAAAATAATGAAGATGAAATGTAATAGATAAAAAAACTAAAAGATAATGAAATAAAAAATGAAATGTAATAGATAGAAAAAACTAAAAGATGATGAAATAAAAAAAATTACAATATCATAAATTATTTTAAATAAAATAAATAACAAAAAAAAATGAGGATCAAATCCAATAGATAAAAAATTTCAATTAAAAAAATAATAAGAGAAAAATAAATAATAATTTTAAAAATGAGAATCAAAGTTGATATAAAATTTAAATTTTAAAAAGTGAAATTGAAAAAAATCAAAGCAAAATATATAGGAATAAAAAATTTAAGGATTAAATTTGATATAATTTGTAAATAATATGACATTTCTAAATTTTTCACAATTTTTAAATAATATTTTTTTGTTTAAAATAAAAGAAAAATAGTTTTTTAGAAACTAAATCAAAAAAAAATTTAACTGGAAAGAATTTTTTATTAATTAATTTTTAAAATAGCAATTAAACACAAAATAAAAAATTTAAAAAGTGATTTTAAAGAAATCAATTTCGATGAACAAACGGAGATATATTCTCAGAAAGCCAGAAAGGAGTTAGCCAATTAACCTGTGCGCGTTTAAAGGCATACAAGGCGCAAGTTCAAAAAGGAGTAAAAAGTAGATGGAGTGCGAATGAGAAATGTAGAAATTCTTGGGATTTAATTGATAAGATTTATAGATTTGGGATACAATCGAAAATGGGGACGTACATTTTGACTAAATTGAGGTTTCCTCAGAGTAATTAGCACTTACAAAAATGGCGTGCATAACTTCATTTTTTGTTTTGTTCAAAATAAAAATAAAAAACTTCATTTTTGTGCTGTTATGTGGACGAGAAGAACAACCCAAAAAAGCTCTCTTCGTCTTCTTCCAGGTAAGTCCTTCCTTCAATACTACACTCATGACTGTCAATTCAATACTACACTCATGACTGTCAATTCTCCTTAACAAAAATTATCAACAAATCCGAGAATTTAAAGATTTTACTTTCTAACTATGACCCATATGTTTTTTTTCTTTATTTTCTGGGCTTATTAATTCTGCTATTTGTGACTTCTAGTTTCAAGATACAAACTTTAGTATGATTTGACAATCAAAGCATTATTTTTTTTATTTCTCTGATTTGGGTTTGATTTAATTTGCATGACTTCATTTTTTTTGAAGATTTTTAGGTTAACACAATGCTGACAACTTTAATTTTGTTTTATTTCTCTGATTTGGGTTTGAATTAATTTGTATATCTTAATTTTTTGAAGATTTTTAGGTGAACACAATGCTGACAACAAATTGTGTTAAGGTTAAATAAGTTATCTTGAACTGTCCAAGTTT
>Ga0325404_1008258_pt1 | contig 10728 bp, 6 predicted proteins | sample PopdelMetagenome_18_FD_205664 | JGI IMG/M metagenome (GOLD analysis project Ga0325404, IMG submission 205664) | Populus deltoides microbial communities from Bellville, Georgia, United States - Xylem-Control-R1 | ecosystem: Host-associated > Plants > Phyllosphere > Stem > Wood/Secondary xylem...
TTTTTAATTGAAATGAAGAAATAAAGAATTAGTAGCATAATTGATGTAGAAAATATCTACCTCGTCAACAATTATAATGATATTTATCTATTTCAGTGTAAATAATTTCTACTGCTTAACAGCTTCTTATTATATTCCTCTTAAAAAAATAAATAATTATTTTTAATTACTATCTTACAAGCATGCAAAACCCCATATCTGATTAAAAATTAAGTGTTACTAAAGTGATACTGGCTAAAGTGATATTGTTGAAATTTTTGATATAATATTATTTTTATCTTCAAATCAGAACCAAAAGCATGTTTATTTTCCTGTTTGTTTTTGAGTTTTAAAAATATTTTTGAAAAAATTTAAATTTTTTTATTTTAAATTAATATTTTTTTTATGTTTTCAGATATTTTGATGTGCTGATTTTAAAAATAATTTTTTTAAAAAAAATTATTTTAATATATTTTTAAGTAAAAAACATTTTAAAAAGCAACTGCTATAATCCACACATAATTAATTATTTTTTTGGTAATTTTTGGTTAACGAGAGGGATGCCCTCTTCATATGGAGAGATGATTTGATTTCGATCTATATGCTCTAAATAACAACCTATTAAAATGGTTTACCCTAAACAATATATTATTCATTTCTTTCAAATGGATCATTAAAATAAAGTTCGACTTTCCTTTACTAAGATTTGGAGGATCATCGTTGGAAAGGATCTGATAAGTAAATTATAACATGCAAAGAGGCAAACTCTACATACAAAAAGGTAAAGAAAAAAAAATGTTATCGTTCAATTACTTTTTTTCAAAATTTATGCACATTTCAATTAGTCTAATAAATGTTATCGTTCAATTTACTATAATCCAAACTCTATTATACATCAAGTGGAAATCAAAGCTTCGCTTATTTTCTTTTTCGATCTCATTACTGGACATTAATTTATTTATTTTTACAAAACATGCTTCCTGATTTTCTTCATTATCCTTTATATAAAGTTATCTTGTTCTCATGACTTGGCTCGTGGGTTTAGCGAGTTAACCCGAATGGGCTCACACCTTTTTTTTGCATTTAATTACTCTTTATTCTTTTGGAATTTTTCGTGTGGTTGATTTTTTTTTAATTTTATCCTTCAATATTTGGTTTGTTGAGAATCGGACTTCGTGGTTTTTCCATATTTAATGTTTCCTATTAAATGATCCAGGTCACAAGTTTTATAAGATAACGATGATTTTTGTTTTTTCTTTAAAAAAAAATTAGGTTTCACAATTTTCTTCATTGTTCTTTCTATCAGGTTACCCGATCTCATAACCTTACCCGTGGATTTGGCGGGTTGACCCGAGTGGACTCAAGTCTTTTTTTGGCTTGTAATTGCTACTTTTTTTATTATTCTTTTGTATGATTGATTTTTTCTTTTAAAATTTTATCCTTCAATATATGATTAGTTGAAAATAGAGCTTTGAGGTTTTTCAAATTTGGTGTTTCTCGTCAAATGATTTGGGTCATGGGCTTAATAGATTAACATGAGTTGACATCGTTTTTTTTTTTGCGTATTTTTTTTGTTGGGAATTGGGATTCTTGATTGAGTTTGGGTTTAAGATTTCACAGGTTATGATTTTGGAAGATTAACTCGAGTCTAGGAGATTCGTCCAACTTTCTTAGTTTTATTTTTAATGTTATTATATTAGGGTTTCCTTTCATTATGTTATTAAATTAACCGAATTTATTAAATACAATCAACTCAATAACTCGAGTCTCGGATTTCTTTTACTTCTTTAGAAATCCTAACGTTACCTTAACTTTGATCTTCTTACGTCCAGAAAAAAACTTGGCCTGGTCCGCGACGTTGCATCAACCACCAATATAAGTTTACTCGGGTCATTTTTTTGTCTTTTTAAATCTTTTTTTCTCTTTTGGCCTTTGATATTTTGTTCATTATAATTGGGCTTTTTAATTTGTTTCAATATGAGTTTCATGGTTTTTTCACGATTTCATACCTTAGATCGCAGGTTTTATGGGTTAACTATTATTAGCCTGGATCAATTCAATGTATCATTGTCTCAATATTTTTTAAAAAATAATATGACATCCAATATGTCACCATTTAAATATTTTAATAGTATTTTGGCCATTACATATCAAATTTCTGACTTTCTTATATCTTAGCATTTTTTAGGCTGGAAAAATAAATAAATCAATCCACAGTGTGCCGTGTAGCATGGAAAAAAATTAATACAAAGACAAGAGTCTACAATACATGACATGTTGCCTAGATTTAGTGTAAGAACTCAACTAAGGTGGCATGCATGCATGTGTGTATTTATATATATCACACTCTTAGAATTAAGTTAATAGACAATGATAACCTTGAGGAGTGTAGCTCAACTGATCAGGTCCTGAGTTTGCTCTTTAGATGTCACCAGTTCGAGTGTCACAAATCTCAGGACCACTGAAAGCTTATCAAGTCATTAATTTTAGATTTTGAGGGATTAGTCGATATACACATAAGATGACAAGTCATCCATAATTACAAAAAAAAAAATTTCATAAGCAAGGAAGGACAAAGAAAGCCTAACAAATCCAAATTATTTTTAAAAAAAAAACACCAACCATCGCAAGACTTAACGCAAGTAGAGTTTGATTTGAATTCATTGAGAGATTTAAATATTTATTGGTATGTATTGGTATTTGTGGTCTAATTAGTTAAATATTTATTTTTCATAAAGAGATTTAAAAGAATCTTGGACTCCACAGTTCAAATATCTCTCCTCAATTATATAAAAATTAAAGAAACAAGATTTATTATTATGATTATGATATGTTTTACTAAAAAAAACTATCAAAAACACAAATTTTAGGCTAAAACATATAAAGTTATAGGTTGTTTGGAATTAATTCTCTACTATAATTGAATTCAATTCAATTATAGAGTTTGATTTGAATTTAATTAATAAATAAGTTGAATTCGTATATATTTAAAAGAGATAAAATTCAATTCTTTTTGTTTTTTATATTATTTTCGTTACATTCATCTTATTTCTTCAAAAAAAAAAATTTAAAAGCTAAATAAGTATTTTAGAAAAATTAGTTTTGGTATTAAATTCTTCCTCTTTGAAATTATAAATCAAAGGAGCTGACATCTAATTTATTTTTATAGCATTTATAGAGATTGATTTTCATTTGAAGTTCAATTTTTAATATTCAAAATCTCATTAAAACTTCTAAATTAAATTTAATTCAAAAAATTTAATAATGTCATTTTCCTTTACTATAAAATTCCAATTTCATAACATATTGTAATTGTTAACATAAAAATATTTCGCCATACGGGGTTTTCATAGGATTTATTTTGTAATCTATAATTTGGTTGGGCTTGTAATTGTATTTCTTTAGGACCTTTTAACTTAATTATTAAAAATTTAAAAATAACTATTATTTATTAATTATATCAAATTTAGTTTTTAAATTTTTGGTCGGTATATATATTTTATTTTGAATATTTATTTTTTAATTTCATCCCTTATAATTTAATTTTTATATTAATTTTGATCCTTATTTGTTATTTTCTTTTCTTTTATTATTTTTTAATTGGAATTTTTTATCTATCAAATTTAGTCATTATTCTTTTAATTGTTATTTATTTTTATTTGGAATAATTTATGAAAGGTTAATTATTATTATTATAATTTCTTTATCTTTCAATTTTTTTATTTTTTAGATTTGATTTCTATTATTTTGATTATTATTTATTTTATTTGAGATAATTTATGAAATTATATTTTTTTCAATTTTATTTTTATTGAACTTTTTAATTTGTAAGATTTGTTTCTCATTATTTTAATAAATTTTAAAAAAATAAAACATTAATAAGTTATTTTCCAACTCATTTTCTATGATATAATCAAATAATAAAAAATATTTTTCAACTTATTTTTTATTATACTGTTAAATATAAAAAAGTAATTTATTTTTCTGAAATTTATTTTTCTAAAATATACATTTTTTAAAAAAATTATTTTTCATCGAATAAATAAGGTTAAAAAAAAAAAAACATCACAACAGCGACACAAGACAGAGGACTGCTGCAAAGTGCAAACACAAGCTTCACTAGATTCCCATAATTCTTCTGTTGGATATTTCTTTCTCTCTGTTTTGGCTAGAAGAAAACATGAAAAAGATGGATACTTCCAAGTACATGGATAAGCAAATCACCGAACTTTCCCAATTCCAGTCCCTCAATTTCATGGGCGATGATGATAAACAAGAAGTACAAGATGGGGATCATGGCTTCGAATTCGACACTGTTCGCTCTCTTTCACAATCCCACAACAAAGATCTTGATGGAACCAGCCTTACGGTACCGTTTCTCTCTTTTTATCATTAGTTGAGATTATCCATGTTTTGTTCGGTTTCTGGGAAAATATTGGGAAATATGATTCCAAATTCATTGAGATTATGAGATATAAGATGAGTATACGATGAACCTTTGGTTGGTTTGTTTATGCCTTGTCGAAAATTTGACAAAAGTACCCAACTTTATGTTGTTTTTAGTAGCAAGTTGAATTTGGTATTTTGGGCTTACCTGAATATAGCTTAGTTTGTATTGGTATTGAACTATATGTCGAAATTATCATCTGGCAAGGTTATATTTATGAGAAAAAGGTGATGCTTTTGTGATCAAGCCTGTTGCTTGTATTTTTACCACTTTGTTTTTGTTGGACTATGATATAAGCCTGCTGCCCGTATTTTTGCGGAGATAGCATGCTGAAATATGTTCCTTTAGTACAATGCATATTGAATTGCTAATTGTAGATTGATTAATTGCTTTTTGGGTGATAACCTACAGGGTTGGAGTTCCATGGATTGCATCGATTCTGCAAAATTCTCTGCCGAGAAAGTTGGGGCTTCCAGCAATGCAGCATTGATTTCTGAGATCGATAGAAAGATGAAGGAGCATGTTGACATATTGCTACACTCTGTGGAGTGTCTCAGCGCTAGAGTGTCTCAATTGGAAAGTAAAACGCACCAAATAGAAGATGTTGTTGATGATATAAAGGAATTATTGGAATTGAATCAAGGGAAAACTGATGGGAAGCTAAGGGAAATGAAGAATATTCTTGTGGAGGTACTTTTATCTTCTTAAAAGTTTTTATTAACTTTGATGTTCAATCTCAGAGCACGATTCTGATGCTTTAGGCTAACATTAAATGAAATCGGGAGGCTTGGTAGGGGCAAGAAAACGAAAAGTTGATCAACTTCTATAAGCTTAGGAGTTGGGAAAAATGGGCAGTCTTCAATAAATCATTTTATACAGGCTTCAGTTATGACATTAGACTCCTTAAAGTCACAGGTTCTCAAACATACCTCTTGTCAAATCCTCAATAATGATTTTGGCAATTTAAATGTGTTAAACTTAATAAATAACTTGTTCTTAAATATGTGTTGCTTGAGGTTCATAAAGCAATGGCAGATGATGTATGAAAGATTTGGATGAACGTGTCCTTGTTCTTTGCAGTTAGTTAGGTCTTTGCGAGATTGGGGATTTGGTTTTTTTTTTTTCTTTGTGAAAAAGCTTTTATGTAATTTGACTGGTATTAATAGGGTGTTCTACTTTCTAATTTTAATTCTGCTTCTTCCTCAGGGTTGTATGGTGAATTAGTCATTGCTTTCAACTCTTTTGTTATATTGTTTCCTGGTTTTCCCTTTTGTTAATCCTTGTTTTACTGCCAGTTATGATGTACCTTGACCATTGTCTTACTTAGATATGCACCATTATTCTTATTTGATCTATTGGAATTCCTGAACAACCAAATGCCCATCTTTCTCGTGCAAGTACAGCACACGTCTATTGTCAAGATGAGGACGTCTTTGTAGCTCTCTTTCTTGATTCATTAAGGTTTGGAACACACCATAATATGCCTAGAGACATACCTATTTGATTGGGATGCTAATACTCTTAGATGCCTATCATGTCAGCTTAAATCCTAAACCTTCTCTTAAGTTCATAGCAGAGAATTTAGATCTTTCTTGGTAGATTAGGTGTGTTATGGTACCTCATATTAATGAGAAGTCACTTGCTAAGTGCCCATATAAATGAAAAGTACCCATGACCCCTGAGCTTAGGTTCTAGTTTCAAGTTGATGTCTTTCCATGTGTTAAAATGACCCTTGCACATGCAAAGCCAAGGAAACTCTAGTGTTCAGCTCCCAAATAAGTGGGAGTAGAACTTGATGCTTTCATTGATACGTGTTGGCTTATATAGTTGGTATCCTCTTAGTATAGCAAGTTGTGTGCTCCCATGGTTTTTTTTATGTTTTAGAAATGGAGTTAGGTGCCTTTCTATGGTGATGCTACACTTGGGTTGTTTAAAGTGATTTCATTTGAGAAGCAGTAAGCTTAATATTATGGTGGCTCACATGCAACAGCGAGATTGTTGATAACTACAATGAGTTTGGAATTCATAATTGGTTAATAGTGAAGGGTTTTTTTTTCCTGGTGCATCCTTGTTTGAGAAACTCTAGTCTTGGTCCTCTTCTCCCCTATAGGTGGTAGCAGAGTCAATGTTTCTACTAGGACAACCGGTTACGCAGTTTGTTCAGTGGCTTCTACAGTTGAGTGAGCTATTAGCTTACTCTTAAAAAAAGATTTGGTTCATCCCTAGCTACTCTGGAAATTAGTTTTTGGCGGTCGCCTTTTGTCTTTACATTGAGGGAAAGTGAACATGATTTATAAGAACATGCATGAGCTTTGTATGCATATACAAGAGTGCTTTTCAGTTTGAGATGTGGTTTATTCATGTATATCCAGGCTGTCACAATTTTTTGCTGTTCTTGATCCTCCAGTTGGGCAACAAGTCTTGTTAGAAAAAATCTTAGATGGCTAAGGCCCTTTCGTTTCCATATTTTCTGCACATAGACAATCACCTTTTTTTTTCTTTTTTCTTTAACATAACAATCCTTTAGAATTTGCACTCCCAAATTACTTGTCTGTTTGAGATATGATTTTAATTGAATTCGTTTAGCTCTCTGTTTTTGGGTGAGTTTTCCATTTTGTTGTAGATGCCATGCAGAAGCACCACAGGTCCAAAATATAACTATCATATATTTTCATGAAGCACATACGTGGTCCTTGTGCCTGAAGAGATTGCATATATACATCGGTTACTGTTGAATGAACAGTTGGCAATTTTTTTCTGATTTATTTCCAGCACAAAATATTATTCATTATTCTTCCGTGGGAAAGGGAAGTTATTGCTGAAGGTAGCCTTGTTGCCAATATTATTTACAATTTTTCTCTAGATCTCTCTGCAGAAATATGGCTATAACAGAGAGAGGTCCACAGAAACAATGTAGCAATACCACCAACTACTCGTTTGAGGGATGCACTTGTAATGCTTCTTAACATGGCAAATTATTGCAGGTTCAAGGTGGTGTCCAAGATTTGAGAGATAAACAAGAGATAGCAGAGGCTCAGCTCCAACTGGCAAAGCTTCAAATGTCCAAAAATAACCAGCAAGTGGAAAAGCAAAATGTCACTGGTCAAGCATATGAAGCACCTTCATCAGTCTCTCAGCAATCCCATCAGCTGCTTCCTGTTCCAGGTGCTAGTCCACAGCTTCTTTCTCCTGCTTCTAGTGTTACAAACATACTTCCGCAGATTCATCCTCGAGCAACAGCTCCAGCAACACCTGTTGCAACAGCACCACAGTTTCCCACCCATCTCCTCCAGAACCAGACAACCGCCCCCTCTGTTCCAAAGCAAGAACCTTACAATCCACTGGTAGTTCCTACTCCAGATAGCACATATCAGCAATACCAGGTTCCTCCAGCTCAACAGTTGCAACCAATACCCTATAATCACCAACCTTATCAACCAATGCCTCATTTTCCCCAAAATTCGCAGTTACCCCAACTGCCTCAAGTGCACCCAGATTCCAGTATGGTTAATCTTCAAGCCCATTATCCATCAAGCCTTCATACTGAAGTTCCTTATTCACCACCTCATAGCATCTCTCAGCCACCTGGCAGGTCTCCACCTCCCCAACAGTATAATGTGGGTTCTACCCAGCAGATCTATCCTCAACCCCCAAACAGGCATTATGTAGAGTCTACTCTTGCAAGTTTGCCAGAACATGCGAAAACAAACATTATGGACTCTTACCATTATGGTGCTTCTCCATGCAACAGTGGAAGTTCATCTATAAAACCATCGCAACCCATACCATCTCCTCCGGTCCTGGCTGGTGAAAGCATTTACAAACAATTACCGACTGCCCGTCTACTGCCGAATGCTATACCATCTGCCTCTAATGTGGATGCTGGCTCAGGATCAGGTTCTGGTGGGAGTGGAAACAGGATACCAGTTGATGATGTTGTTGACAAGGTTGCTACGATGGGATTTCGTAGAGACTTGGTGAGAGCAACAGTGAGAAAATTGACGGAGAATGGGCAGTCTGTTGACTTGAATACGGTGCTAGATAAACTGATGAATGGGTAACCTTGCCACAGCAGGGTGGATTCATACATTGAAGTTATATGTTGTTTTCAGCTGATTTGATTGGTTGATTTACGTGGAATATCATATTGCACTGGCCTTTTGTGTATATACATTCCTTGATTGATAGGTTTTTACACCATTTCCTAGTTTCGTACAAGCTGCTAGGTAAATTAATAATGTCAATGGCTTTGACACATGGTTCTGTTTCCTTGCCAATGGAAGGGTGAGTTAAGTTGCTTTGTGGTAAATGATGTTGATATGTTGTGTTGTTTGTGGATGCCTGCTGCTATATTCTGGAATGTATCATCATCATGGTTTTCCTGAAACTCCAGCCACCCGCCACAAAAACATTTGCTTTCCTTCCTGAGCCATATGCATGCTTGAAAATCAAAATCACATCATCCTTTTTTCTTTATTTTTTTGCCCCGTGGTTAACAATTGATCCTTCTTACTGAACCATGGCAATAGCAGAATTGAGGTATATGGAGTCTGTAGTGGCCGCGGCGAGGGTGGTTGGGGTATTGGGCAATCATCCACTCCAAATGTAACATTTAAAACGCTTCCTTAAGGCCAAAGGACCAAATCGGAAAGGAATGGAATAACAACACTGTTCTTAGGACACCATGTTTCCTTGCAAGGATCTGATGTACAAATTATCTGTAAAGTAAATGCCTAGTTCCTGCCATTTAGGCTAGAAACTGCTGAAGATTCGTGGGCTTAATGATAGTGGGCTATGGAGTCTCGTTTGTAGAATTAAAAGCTGGTTTGTATTATTGTAATTGTAGCTTTCCTTTTTAAAATGTTTTTTTTATATATATTATATTAAAAAAATATTTTTTTAATTAAATACACACGGACAATTTCAATAAAAAATTTTCAATGTAATCAATAATAAAGAAAAAAAAATTTAAATTGTATTGTGGAAGACATTGGCATCCATAGTATGTGTGTGATTTGTTACAGTGACATCTGCTTTGATTAAAAAGCAAAATAATTATTAACCATACACTACTTTTGCACTAAAAGCTAATATGCTTTAAAAGTACTAAAATATCAAATAAATACAAAAAAAAAAAAACATCTCTTAACAATTGAAATGGGATATTTATTTGAGAAAAAAAAACATGAAAAAAAGAATGAGATGTTTACTCAGTACCGTTCATTTTATAGAAATTAGTTTAAAAAAAATTACTTTCTAAAATTTTTTATATTTATTTATTATTAGAAAAATTGATTAACATAAACACTTTTCAGTAAATAAAAAAAAGTTTTATTTTTATTTTTTTGGAGAATATATCTTTCAGAAGTTGTTAAAAAATCAAAAATATTCTATTATTTATTAGTTATATCAAATTTGATATTCAATCTTATGATTGCTATATATTTAGTTTTAAGTTATTTCTCAACTTATTTTTCATGGCATAGCCAGATGCTAGAAAGTGTTTTCCAACTTATTTTTTATTATATTATCGAACATAAAAAAATAACTCACTTTTCAATAATTTATTTTCTGTAAAAATTACTTTAAAAAATTATTTTTTACCAAATAAACAATCAAAGAAAAAAGATAGAAATGATAACAAGACATCATTGATGGTTGGGTTTAGATTTTTTACATATAAGAAGAAAACAAATCAAGATAAATTATAATAAGAAAATATTTTATATTTCCTAATTCTTTTGATTGGGATCTTTAATGTGTAATATTTTTTTCCTTTTAATTAAATTGATTCCATGCTCCATGATATATCTCAATTATATCATCTGAGATCTTGCACGGACTACCCAATGAGGGCAGTTCAGAATCACAGAGAAGAGTAAAAAGAAAGAAAACAAGGATGTCGATGAATTGCATTTGGCCTCCTTTCCTTCTTGACTAGGAGGTCTAATCATTGAGATTCAACTCGAAGTTTGAACATTGTTTTGTAAGCATACGATAAAACCTTCGATCGAACTGGCTAAGTGGCATTGATTTGCACAACATTGGACATATTCTGTTGGTTGTCCATGCTTGCCTCTCGAGTTCTTCCACTGAAAACAAGCATGCTACTACACATGGAGTTCTGCTAGCGGCTCGAATGTGACCCTATTGTCTGACTCATAGCTGGCCTACTGGATTTATCACCAAGCAGCAGGGGACCTTGCTAGTTGCACTGACAAAATTAGACGTCATGATTTGCTATTCCGCAAACTTCAAAACCCTTCATCTAATCAATTCACCTCATCAAATTTAAGTTAATA
>Ga0325404_1008266_pt1 | contig 10725 bp, 6 predicted proteins | sample PopdelMetagenome_18_FD_205664 | JGI IMG/M metagenome (GOLD analysis project Ga0325404, IMG submission 205664) | Populus deltoides microbial communities from Bellville, Georgia, United States - Xylem-Control-R1 | ecosystem: Host-associated > Plants > Phyllosphere > Stem > Wood/Secondary xylem...
TGAAGAGATTACTGGTTTTATCACTGATCAATGAATATTTTGCTATCAAGCCATGCCTTTTGATTTGAAAAATACAGGTGTGACCTCTCAATGAATAATAAATAAAGTTTTTAATAATCAAATAGGTCAAAATATGGAAGCTTATGTTGATAACATGTTAGTAAAAAACATGAATTTTAAGAAATATCTCCAAGACTTGAAAGAGGTCTTCTCTCTTCTACACCAATATCAAATAAAGTTGAATCCTACTAAATATGTCTTTGTTATAAAGGGGGGAAAGTTTTTTAGTTTCTTAGTTAGTACCAAAGAGATTGAACCCAATCCTAAGAAGATACAAGTTATCATGAATATGACTAATTTTTAATCCATGAAAGTTGTCCAAAGGCTAACAGGAAATATTACAGCCCTCAACATGTTCATTTCTTACTTAGAGGTACGTTGTTTGCCATTCTTCAAAACTCTGAAGAATATCTCCAATTGTAAATGGACTCTAGAGTACTAGCAAGCACTCAAAGATCTCAAGCTCCATATGTCCTGCTAAAAATCCTTTATCAACCTAGAGAAAAAGATATGTTTTTTTCTTTATCTAGGTGTTACAGAATTGGATGTTAGTGCAATACTAGTTTTAGATGAATGAGAAGTCTATATATTATATATTTATACCTTAAATTTCTTTGTGAGTGAGTTAGTTAGTTATAGTTATAGTTATACTTTCCTACTCTCTCTCTCTCTCTCTCTCTACTTTCATTACCTTGTGTTTATACAATGACAGTGAGCGATTGTTGCTTACCATGTGACATTGGTTGAATGACATGGACAACCAACTTAATGGACTGCAGAGGGGTGTCCTAATAGGCTCTTGATATTCAACAAAGCCTGCTATATGTGTTAGATTTGGTCTTGTTTGCTGGTCTCAACCTAATATTCCTCTACTTCCCAAAATAATAATTAATTAATATTTGCTCGGATGCAAGCTTTTGCCCAACAACTTAAGTTGTTGATTAGGGTGATGAAGAATCTTAAAGATGAGATGACTTTAATGAGACAACAACATGGTGGGATAGATGGATTTAAAATGGTGGCTAGCTGGAGAGGAAACACTATCTGAAGGGCCATACAGAATGTTAAAATTGATTTTGTGGATGAAAATGCAAATGTAGATGATGATGACTATAACTTTGCATCCATAGGTAATAGAGATCGATTTGAGCTGAATCGAAGCTGAAAGAATGTTATTTTTAGCCAAGGTGGAACTATCAATCAAAGGGAGAATTCCTACAATTTTAGGTCTTATGAAGATTCAAGAGGAGAATTAAGGTTAATTAAGATAGATGAAAATTATTGATTTCCATAGAAAGAATGATCTAGATGCATATATAGAATGAGAAAAGAAGGTTAAATGGATATTTGATTGTCATCACCACATAAAACAAAAAAAAAGTACAACTTATGGTCATTGAGTTTACATATTATGCATTAATACGGTGGGATCAACTTGTTTTGAGCATGAAAAGGAATGGTGAAAGGCCTATTGATTAATGGGATGACATGAAAGCTATAATAAGAAAACAATTTGTTTCTAATTTATATTATAGGGAGCTATTTCATAAATTACAGAGTTTACATTAAGGGTCAAAAAGTGTGGAAGATTACCATGAAAAGATAGAAATTGCAATGATTAGGGCTATTATGGTTGAGATAGGGAAACTACTACGGTTAGGTTTTTTAACGCGATGAATAGAAAGATAGCTAATGTTGTTGAGCTACAACACTATGTAGAGGTAGAGACATGATTCATATGGCTACAAAAGTGGAGAGACAACTTTAAAAGAAAGGGAATGTACGGTCAACTTACAATTTGAGTTCTTCATCATCATGGAAGCTAAATTTCAAGAGAGAGGGTTGCCCAGCCAAAACCCTTCAGTAGCACCAAAGTTGAACCACCCAAAACTAAGGTTGATGTCTTTATAAGTTCCAAAGGTAAATCTACTACTCAACCTAAACATGCATGGGATTTTAAATGTTTCAGGTGTCAAAAGCTTGGGCACTATGCTTCGTAGTATCAAAATAAAGAAATAGTGGTTATTAAAGACTATAGAGACATTGCGCTTGAAAGTGATAGATCTGATTGTGAAGACATGCCACCATTTGAGGATTGTACTAATAAAGAGGTTGCATACCCGGTTGAGGGTAAGGACATGGTTATAAGACATACACTTTAGGTTCAAGTTAAGAAATATGATATTAATTAGTAAAGGGATAAGACATACACTTTAGGTTCAAGTTAATAAAGATGATATTGATTAGCAAAGGGAGAACTTCTATACACGTTGTCATGTATAAAATAAGGTGTGTAGTTTGATTATAAATAGTGGAAGTTGTGCTAATGTAGCTAGTACTATCCTTGTTAGCAAACTAAACTTATGTACTATTAAGCATTATAGACTTTATAGATTATAATGGTTAAATGATTATAGTGAGGTGAAAGTGACTATGTAGCTTTTGGTTCTGTTTTTGAATAGAAAGTATGTTGATGAGGTTCTGTGTGATGTGGTTCTAATGCATTCAAGTCATATCTTGTTGGGAAGACCTTGGTAATTTGATAGAAAAACAAAACATGATGGATTTAAAAATACTTATTCTCTTGAGAATGATGGAAGGACATGCACACTTGTATCATTATCACCTAGACAGGTTTATTTAGACCAATTAAAATTGAAAAAGAAAAGCGAAGGTTAAATATTAATAAAACAATGTAAGGTCGTGGTTACCATGCAAAAATATATACAAAAGTGTTTAGTAAAGCTTGCATAACTGAAATTATTATCAGCTACTATTTTCATACATTGTTGTTGGAGGCAAAAGTTGGCAAGAAAAGAGCTTTAGATGCTTAAACAAGACCAATTAAAGCTGAAAAGAGAAAGAAAAACCAAAGAGATAAATAAACCATCCGGAGTAATGAGTTTAACGAGTGAAAATAAAGTGAACATTAAGGAAAGAATAAAAGAGAAGAGAAAAGACTCAGATTCGGCTACGGGAGAAATGAAAGTCAATTGAAGTAAAGAGTGGAGAGAAGAAAATAAGGATGAGAAAAGAAGAGAGTGTACAAAATATAGATAAACACTTAAGTTTCAATACAAAAAAGAATGAGATTAAGAATGCATAATTTTCAGACGTGCCTATAATTTTAAGAGGCATATTTTTTATCACTAACATTCTTGATTATTTTATTTTTAGTATTGATATATCTTTGTTATAGGATTTTGAGGATGATATAAGACAATCAAATTTGAATTTGAGTTTAATTTGTCCTGTTATACAATTTTAGACAAATAAACATAATTTTTTATTCAATCAACAATAGTATGGTAAAGTATAGACATCTTATCTCTAAACTTGATGATATTATTAATGAGTTGCGTGATAGTATATTTAGTAAGATTGATTTGAAATTGGTTATCATCAAATTATGATGAAAGAAAAGGTTGAAGGGAAAAATAACTTACTAAACATATTTTATGGTTTAACTCTACTAGATTTGATTTCTTTACTGGTTAATAAAAGAGTTAGATTTTATGGCAATAGAAAAGCACAGGTGATGAAAGCATTGTTTAAGATGGTACGACAACATGTTGAGAAAAAGAATGAGAAGTATGCATTCCAAACAAGCAAAATATGAAAAAGGTTTGTCTTCGAACCAGGAGATTGAGTTTGGGTTCAAATGGGCTAAGATAGTTTTCTTTGATATAGGAAATCAAAGTTGAAGCTTAGAGGTTCATTCAAATTCCTTGAAAGAGTAAATTCCTACAAATTAAATCTACAAAGTGTGTATAATGTTAGTGATGTATTTAAAGTTTCTGATCTTCTTTATTTCATGTACGTGATGATTCGGTGTTGAATCTTTTTTAGGACAGAGAGGATGATGCGATCCTAACTACGACATCAAATGATCCATTAAGAGTGTCTACTAGGTCTAATTCTAAGGCCTAAAAACAAAGTGGATCTAAGAGGATTTCAATGGGCTAAATCAAGAGACTTGAATTAAAAATGTTCAAATCTTCGAATCTGGACCTTTATCTACTTTTTAGGTGATATTTGAAGTTACACGAGTATTTAAATGCTATTCCAATTGGGTTGGAAACAGAAAATCTGTACCTTTACAATGATATATGGTAGGCTTATTAATTCACCCGGACGAGAGAGAACAATGCGTTTAAAGTTGGGTTTAGAATTTGCCAGCAAAGTGCGAAAATAAAAGAGACATTGTTTCCTTAAAACTTATGTATTTGATTCACTACAAAGAGTCCTTAATGCTATTGAAAACTTATGTAGTAACCTTTGGCTTACTTATTTTATAAGGATTCCATATCAAACAAGAAGAATTAATTGGTCATGAATTAATTCTTATTTTACAAGGCATCATACTTTCGTTCAGTAAGGATTCTTCAACAATTATTTTTCTTATGTATTTTTTACAATCATATGTGGTAAAGGGTAAAAAGTAATTTTTGACTATTATTTTATTTATTTTTATTTTTAAACCTAAATTGACTTATCAAAGATTAACTGACTTCATGATGTCTTCCTTATACTTCTTGTTCACAAATTGGTATTCGTAGGGTGGAGTTATTATTCTAATAGTGTTGGTTTCTTGGTACAAATTTTCATTATGTCACACTTTTATTAGACTTGTTTCAGCTTTTTAAAATTCATTGTCAATCTTGTTTGTGAATTGCGTGACCACGTGATCACGAGATTCGCATCACCAATCCTTTTTTTTTTAATTTTCTTAATGTGTATTATAATTTCAAATATTTTTTGAATTTAAAACAAAATTTCAATTTCTATATTAAAAAAAAAACAACTCGTGGACAACTGTAATAACAACTAAATAATTAAAAATAAAACTCAATTATTTTATAACTAATCTTGTATCTCTTAAGTTCATTTTCCTTTATAAAGGTGAAAAGATTTTTTTTTTAAGACTCTCACACTATTATGGAGACTTGTTTGTATTTAATTAACTCTTCAATTTCATGTGATAATTAAGCCTACAAGCTACCTAAGAACATGAGCACTTTGCCTAGGATAGATAAACTATAAAACAAGAAAGTTATTGAAAAGGATAACTAATAGGATTAAATGTTTCATTGTGCTTTATAAGAGATTTCACTTTGGATTAGCATAATGAAACCTTTTTTTTTCTTTTTTATGGTCTTTAAGACTTTACGGTGTCGGAGAAGTATTTTATCACTTGGTTAATGCTCAATTTGACAAAATATAATTCATTTTCGTTGATTTAAAAGAGCTAGAGCTTCAGTGACCAAATTTGAAGCTTAAACAAATGTTCTGTCTTTTTTTTTTTTTTTTTTGCTAACATTAGGGACAAATTTGCACAATCAAGAGAAGAGTTTTTTTTGGTCACTCAACTTTTCTTTTCTAATTTGATCATTCACATTGGCTTTATTGAGGTTTGACTTGATAGTTAGTTTTTGTTGCCTAAATATGGTGTCTCCACAATGTTGAGGGAAAATCTCAACATTCAATTGATGCTCGATTTGGAAAAATAAATTAAACTTATGTTGATGTAAAAAAATTAAGTGTTAAGAGAACAAAATTAAAACTGAAACAAATATGGTGGGCTAGGGTAAAAGAGTAGTACAACTAGGCTGGCACATGTATTAAACATGCTAGCATGTGGAGGAAAGCCACAATGTTTATTATCTTGTTGGTAGTGGTATGACGAGCTCTTGCCAGCGTGTGTCATAGCTGAAGGTGCATGGTAGCTTATTTTTCCTCCTCTCTTTCCTCTCCCCTCTCCTTGGTATTCATGTTGATCCACCAAAAAATGTTGCCTATCATTTTATTTTTATTCCAAATTTATCCTTTGATATTGGGTTTATTAGGAATTGGGCTTCATGATTTGTTTTGATAGGTTCATCCTAGTCTCATGATCCAAGTCAAGGGTTTGAGATGCTAACCTGGGTTGATATCAGTCTTTTTTTTAGATCCTATTTTACACTGATTTTGTTTTTCAATTCCATCTTTTGACATTGGTTTTGTTGGAAATTAAGGTTCATGGTTTCCTTTATAAGAGGTATTCCCACTAAAATGATCAAGGCCACGATTTTTTTTGTGATTTTTAAGATTGAATATTTTTTTTATTTTATCCTTCTATATTGGGTTACTTTAAGAATTGAGTTTTATAATTTTTTATATTTTTCCTTCTATTAGGTTATCTCATTTGTATAATCTAGCTTATAAGGTTTGGCAGATGTCCCGGGGTTTTCTAGTGTTTTTTTTTTTTGTCCTTTTTGTTAATTGATTTTATATTTATTTCATCATTCTAAATTTGAATTATTGGAAACTAAGTGTTGTAATTTTATTTTTTTTGCTTTCTATGGGGTTATTTCAACCTCACAACCTAGTTCATAAGTTTGTCATGCTAACTTGGGTTTACTCGAATTGGTTTTTTGTTGTTTTTTTTTAATTTTTCCATTTAGTGTTGGTTTGTCTAGAAATTGAGCTTCATATTTTTTTTGGATAACATTCTTTTTGTACATATCATCGCGATTACTATTTTAAAATTTTTTGGTATATTTATTGTCATTGCTTTTTTAATCATATAATTAAATGAAACCAACTTATTGAACCTAATTAGGTCTATAATCCAAGTTGTATATTTTCTTACCTTGTTATAACAAACTAACAGTGGTTGAACATTTTTTTTTCTTGTTAGAAAAAAAATTGATCTAACATGTGATTTAGCGCAAACTACCTATCTAATATGTGCACTGAATACAATCAGTTACGGAATAATAGTAGATGGATCTTCTCCATATGCTCCTCAAGTAACTAGGTCTTAAACACAAAGTGAGGAAATATTTCGGCATTTACATTAAAAATAATAAATAAATAGATAAATAAATAAGATATTTTAAATGAAAGACTCGATTGAAAAATACATTATAACCTTTATAAATTAATTACCTTGATTAAATATTTTTTTAACTGGTCCTGACTTGGAACTAATATGGTAAATTAGTAATTTGTTAAATTTATAATATATTATATGTAAACCCCCAATTAATTTTTTTTAAATATAAAAATTTTAACATAAGAATGAATTAAATTAAATTAAGGATATAGAATTAAATAACAAAGTGTGAAATAAAAATAAATAAAATAAAGTATAACACTCATTGTTAGAATAGAGAAAAGATGAGGACAAAATGTAATAACTAAGCAAAATGGGGTCAATATGTAAATATTAAAAGATTTGACTATAAATACTTCATGTCTTAGTCTCTAAGCCGACAACAATAGTGAAAGAGGGGGGGAGGGGAGTATTTTCAAGCCTATTTACAAAAAGTTGAGAGGAAATTGAAGGGGCAATAAATTGAAGGGGGTGTCGGTAAGATTTAGGCTAAGTGGTGAGCAAAACAACATCAAAGCAAGAATCAAGGTGAATACATGAAAAAACTTAGGGATATGAAGAAGGTAGGAAGCTGGCTAAGAGAGGGGGAAAGAGTGTTGAAAAATTTTGATTAGTTAAGGATCGAAGCTCATTTTATTACCAGGTAAAGGGTTTTAGACTTGATTATATAAATTAAATTGAATACAATTAAGAATTGATGCTTAAATTGAAAATTCTATGTTGGAGTTCATGAGAAAAATTAAGGGAAATGATAAATTTGTCTTGCTTTATGTAATTAGGATAAAAATGGATGAAAACAACTTAAAATAATGAATAATTAAATAAAACAAATCCTAGTGTCACGAAGGATTGTGGTGCCAACCATAAAGGAGAAAAAACTAGGAAAAAATTTTAATAAAATGCATGAATGTTGTTTGGTTGTGATTATTGTAGCATGTGTCAAAATGTGAAGAACGAGTTGAAAAGAAATAGAAAATTTGTGTTTAATTGTAATGGAAAGATTTGGGTAAGCTTTGAATTATGAATATTTTAAGTTATATGGAATTATGGAATTTTATGTAATGTTGAAGTATTATTGATGAAAGAGTGTTATGAGTTATGTCTAAGAGAATTAGTTGTTTTGAATGGTGAGAAAACAAATGAAAACATTTCATTAGGTCAAAAAATAAAATAAAATTGGACAACTTCATCATCCAACTTCCAGCTGGGTTTAGGGCTTGAAAATGACAAACAATGGAATAAGTTTCTCTTAAAAGTTGAAGTTAGGGAGTTTAGCTTTCCAACGAGACTAACCTTACTTAAATTAGAGTTCTAAAACTCCAAATACTAGTTAAAAACTAAGGAAGGGTTGGATGAAATCTTGCTAGACAGTTTTTAGATGTTACAATAACGAGTAACGTAAAAGGTTTGGAAGAAATGAGTTTTCTTTCCTTTAATAAAGTTATAGTCATGTATCTTATCTTTTGAAAGAAATAAACTATGCATGAAACCTAATTTTATAACTTTAGATATTGTTAAAATATTAATCAGCATTTTTGAGCAATTAAGCTAAGTTAAGTTGGTTAGAAATAGCTAACTTTAAAATTTTATTTAAAAATGCTCTTAATGTAAGATTTAAATGATGAAAATTGTAAAAATAAAATTGTTAATATGGATTAAATGGCTAATGATAATTAGTTTAAGTAATATGAAATCGTATTAAGTCAAGAATAAAATGATTGTTTATGAAGTTAAATTTCAAAGTAAATAGAGGATTTAATAGTAAATGACATTGTCCTTGTTGGTATAGGAGAGGTCACAGGACCTACTCAGTAGTACGGGACCATTTCACGTGTCTAGATGTCAGGTAGATGCTCGACACCTTAAACCTAATATATTAATTAATTATGATTGTAATTTTTCCTTAATTGTATTGTAATATATTTGATAAATATTAATTGTTGAAGAAAGTAGTTAACCTGGTAATGGGACTACCCTCTGACTAATTGGCAGTTGTAGAAATTAGTTACCATAGTTAATGAAACTAGTGGTCTGGTTAAAGGGCTGATGGAGATAATGGTGCATTGGTTAATGAGATAATGTCTTGGTTAATGGACAATTGGAGAAATATGTTAATGTAATAATGAAATGAATTCCTGGTTTGGGCTAAAGAAGACATTTTATGTCCTTAAACTATACAACTGTATTAGTTGGATATATATATATATAAACGAGCCAAGTCATGTCAAAATTTGACCTTAAAACGTATGATGATTAGTTTTGTGAGATTAAATATATCTCACAAACCATACTCAAATTGCGCTGAACATTTACAAGGAGATGCTAGACACATGAAAATATATGGTTGTGAATAGTCAGGTAAAATATAATTTAGAAACATATTATTTCAAAGAGTTAAAGTTACTAGATGAATCTTGTTAAATCTATCACACTAGACTTTCATGTATTGTTTGGGACATATCTGGACATACAAGTGGAAATCTTCTATGATTTAAGTTTGACTGGAAACTAAACATCTCAAGCTTTCCAACTATAAATGATAGGCCCAGTAATTCATCCAAAAAAGAGAAAACGACATGTTTGAAGTCATGACTGAAATCTACCAAGAATATACGAAAATTGAAGATTCAGGCTACATAGAGGAATTTAGCATGAAGATTTTGTTTTTATTATCCTATTTTATTTATTTATTTATTTAATTTTAAATAATTATTTTTAACTTGAGTTTATTTTAGCTCATTAGATATTGTTTTGGGGTTTATTTCATTTTTAGACTTATGTTAGTTGATTACTAGTTTAGGGTCATTAATTTGCAATCCAAAAAGGATCCATTAGAGTTAGTTAGAGGACTATATTTTGTTTTGTAATAGAATTTTGGCAACAAGTTGATTAAACATGAATTGTTCTTTTGTTTGTTTATGACAAAACAATCTTATTTGTAGGGAAAAAGATCGTACACTAACTTATCGAATACTAACTAGCTTCGTGATGTCATTTGTATACTTAGGGTAAGGTAATTTCTAGGTCCAAATTATTTTTCAATACCTTTGGTTCTTAGGTACAGCGTTACCTCAAGGCCAGGGTCATATCAAACCTGATTTTCAGCTTTTCATGTTGTTATATACTTCGTTATGGGTTATTTGACCACATGATTAAGAAGTTCACGTCACATTGCGTATAAGCTGATTATATTGGATATTATATAAATTTCATATACCTCATATTATCGTGCCGAGTAGTGAATCTTGTATTTATGATTTTATATAATCAAATGCATATTTTGTTATGTAATATAATATTGTATTTAAAAAATGTATGAATCTAAATTAAGTATGAATGATGTTTTCAAACTAGTTTTTTTTTTTTTTGAAAAATACATGACTGTAATTATGTGGATTTAATTTCATGTTTATTTTGCTTTAAAATGAATGTGTGTCTTAAATTATGTCACAATTAAATTAATCATCTCATTATTCATAATATTTTTTGAATAATATAACAATTGATTCATTTGATTAAATTTTGAAGAAAAAAAGAAGTTTGTTCTTATGTTGGTTATAATATATAACTTGGTATTGAAAAAAAATAAAGGAAACTATGCTGAATTTTTTTTATATATATATTCATGTACTTTGGATGATAATACAACATGTAAATAGAATATCATGTAAATAAATTAAGGTTATTACATTACATTTTAAAAAAACATAGGTCCTACTTAATATATAAATTAATAATTTCTTTATACATCAATTATGTAGCGTCTTCTTCATTTGAGTATTAATTCA
>Ga0325404_1008268_pt1 | contig 10724 bp, 8 predicted proteins | sample PopdelMetagenome_18_FD_205664 | JGI IMG/M metagenome (GOLD analysis project Ga0325404, IMG submission 205664) | Populus deltoides microbial communities from Bellville, Georgia, United States - Xylem-Control-R1 | ecosystem: Host-associated > Plants > Phyllosphere > Stem > Wood/Secondary xylem...
ATTGAAAACGTCAAGTTCATGGACTCAAACAAGAAAGACCATGAGCAAAGATGGACAAGCACGCCAATGCAAGACTACAAACTTTACAGTTTCAAACCCAAAGAAAACATGGAAAAAGAAAAAGAAATCGGGCAGCTGGGCAAGGTCAAGATCGTCAACTAATGAGTCAAAAAACGTCTTTATCTTGTAATTTCATGCAATAACCAAGGGCATTAATCAACTAAAACCTATATAAAAACCCAGAAGAGGTTACCCTTGATGATGCAAGCTCAACACACTCTTCTCTAAGCTCTCTCTCTTGTAAGAAAAGGCAGTGAGTGACGCGTTTGATCTTTCTCAAAGAAATAAAGTGAGATGGCTGGTGCAAGATGGCAGGTGATTTTCAACGGTGGGAAAGTTTCCCGGGGGTTTGTTAGCCGTCCGATCCCAAAGAGAGGACAGGTTAAGGTGGCTATAGTTGTGGGGTTGGCTCACTCTTTTGCTTCTTTCTTCCCTCACAGTGCTCCGCGTCGAGCTGCTTCTCATATTTAGCTCAAAAGCCCAAAAACGTGTCCTATGGATGAGTTCTAAGTGGGAGATGTAGAAGGAAAGTTTGTACTTAATAGTTTTTTTAGCCAAATTTTGTACGATACTATAGCTTAATTGAAAAGGAATACTTCAATTATATGCAATAATCCCCTACTTCTCATGCCCCTTCACCAATCCACAACATTGTTTTAAGGTGGAAAACTTGTGGGCTGAGTTTGCTAGAAGAACAAGGAGTGATTCTTCTTCCATATACTTTTATCTGATTTTGATTTCCATCCTCAAGCCCACATCCAATCCAACTCTAAAATAATCCTGGGTTCCTGACTGATGCCAATTGGTTTGGAAATAATAAATCACATCACAGATTGATCAATTTTAATACATAGTAAAAGGTGAATTTGTTTCTGCTTCTGTTTTCTAATCTGTATTTTCCATGTTAGTTAGCAATATGAATCTTGAATTGAATCCTCTATCCAAAATCTAAAGAATGAAAGGTTTTATGAAGGAATATAACATAATATGAAGAGCCTCCAGCTCAACAAAATTTCAGAATCACAACAGTATTTCTCTGGAATGGCAACGTTGAGTCGAGTCATGTAAACCTATCCTATCCTGGAGTTGTCTCTGCCAAAAACCAGGGTGGTTGCCCAGTTCACTGCCACATAAAACCGGTTCCTCCAGCTGACCACACGCGTAAGGTAAGCAGAGCGCCAAATCAACCAGCTAACAAACCCAGCAAGAGATACCCCTTTTGCATCCTGCCAAAGATAAACCGAAGATTTCATCAGTTGATGACAACGTAAAATTTACTCGAAGAGGACTGCTAAGCACAGTCAAGCTTATCGCAGTTGTGCAGTCTGGGTTGTGAATGCAGGACACGCACAATGCCAGGGGCCACATAAATGCTCCAAATTTTACAGGCACGACTGTGCTTAGGGAACGTACCTTAGATTGGCGTAAATCAACTAGTGCCTTATAACGGCCCACCGATGCCATGCTTCCCAGATGTTTGTAGACAAAAGGATCACCAAGAGGGATATCTTTTGCACTGAAAGCCTTGCCTCCATCCTTCTTTCCAATCTTGTTAAGCAACTTCACAAGAAATTTCCCCTGCCTTTCTGCAACCTGCAAAAAAAATTGTAAATTTTATTAGCTTACAGGCAATTGATCATTGCTGCAAGGTGCTTGAGCAGCTTAATTCTGAAGAACTACATAAAAAATGAACTGTTTTCCCTTAATTGCCCGTTCCACAATCACCCAAAGTATAGAGATCCGAAGAAAATACTATGATGCAACAATCATAGAAAGCTAAAGTACTTTGACTAAAGAGAGAGGTACAAGAGACGCGAACTAGTTAGAGGGTCTGACCTGAGCTAAAGCTGGAAGCACAGGTCTACCTGAATTTTCAAGAAAACCAGCACAGTCTCCAAGTGCAAACACATCTTCTACAGATGAGACTCGCAACCATTCATCAATACCAATCCTGTGTCAATAAGAGTAGTTAACGAGTCCACCCAGAGATAGGAATGGGGAACAAAATTGCTAGAAAGCAGAAAAGTATCAAATAAATACCCTGTTGTCAATACCTTCCACCAGGGGCCTTGGGAAGGTCTAGTGACTTCACAAACTGAGAGGGACCAACACCAGTAGACCAGACCAAAAGGCCACATGGAACATTAGTCTCATCACTGAGAACTATCTTCTTGGGGTGCACCTCTTTCACTACGCCTTGCATAAGACTGACACCAGACTGATAAAATACTCCAGAATGTCACAAGCAGTTCATAAAAGAAGTTGTTCCAGCACAGTAGAGATTCCATTGCAAGCTAAAATACCTTGGTCAAATGATTTGTTGCATATTGCCGGAGCCCAACATCAAAGGATGACAGAATCTCACTTGCCTGTTCAAGAAGGGAGAAAAATAAAACCAAAACATCAGGAAATTGCATCAAAATTCGTTTTCTTTATGCATAATTATTTGTTAAGAAGGAAACAATTCATGTATATTACCTCTATTAGGGTCACTTTAACATAATCCTTAACATGCGTATACCGGTCCTGAACATCTCTCTTGATAAAATCACTCAGTTCACCACTAAATTCTACCCCAGTAGGACCACCTCCAATAACAACACAATGTAGAAGGCGTTTCTTTTCTTCTTCGGATATACCTGCAATAATATTATCAGAACAAGTCTTGCATTAAAAAAAAAATGGTTCTCTAGAATTGTTCTCGGATCAATTTAAGAGAGAATATCTAAAAATATTGGACAAAAATGAACAGCTTCGACCATTTCTTGTTCTTCATCTTTAAGAATTCTGAACAAAGGCTGTTCAGAGTTTGTAATAGAGAAGGAACGTTATAATTGAATCGTAAAACTCACCTGGATTTTCAGAAAGCATAAGATTCAAGAGAAGCTTTTTCCTTTTTTCTTGAGCGTGATTCACTTCTCTTAGGAAAAATGCATGTTCCTTTACCCCCTTGATACCAAAAGTCAGAGGCTCAGCTCCAGCAGCAATGGCTAGTTTGTCATATGCAACTTTAAACTGGTAAGGATCATGGGGTAATCCACCATTGCTAACTGTTTCACAGTACACCTAATCACATGAAATTAACAAATAATTTTACTTACTGCCGCGCGGAATGCAACTTAAATTGACAATTGCATACCCAATTATAGTACAGTTATGATTTCCATATAAAGGAAAATACAAGACTCACTTCATGCTTGTCTGTGTCAATGCCAAAACAGGAAGCCATATAAAAATATGAGTTGGGACTTGTTGCTAATGCAGATTGTATCCGGTTAACAGGTTCAGCTACAGAGCGAAACTCAAGTGTTCCAACACAAGTTGAAGCAAGCAAAGGGGTGAACACCATGTGATTCCTTGGAGATATGCAAACAACATCATAAATTCTGGTGTCAAGTCCTTTCATGAATCGGCAAGCAGCCCATCCAGTACCAAGGACAACTACCCTTGGCTTTTCACCTGGCTTGGTTGCTTCCAATCCTGGATACATTGGTTCATCATATTCTGATTCAGAATCCTCCACGATCCTCTCTGCAGTTGCAGATTGGTATTGTGGAGTGACCCTGATTCCCCTGCTCTGCATACTCATGCGATTAAACTTCCTGATGCTGGAAATGTATGAAAAGTCTCTGCCAGCTTTAGCATTTTGAAGGGAAGGCAAGGGACTTCTACGATTGGTGCCCTCACATAATAACACATCCCCTTCACATGAGTAACTGCCAAAGGTGCCTCCTGTTCTTCTCAAGCCAGTTCTAGCAATCCTTGCAAATGCCATATCAAGAGAGAGTATCACTCTAGAAACAAGACCTGATACCTTTCAACCCCTCAATCCAGGATCAAATAAAGAAACTTTCACTTATTGAACCTGCACCTAAATTAAGAGAAATGAGCTACGCAAACAGCGCACATACATTCTTAAAACAAGAATTAATATATACTTGGTATAGAGGAAGCCCTTTCAAACACTCCAAATTTTGTGAAAGCTAAACACAACAGGTACAACAAGTGGAGTTATGGTCTAAAAGGCTTCTAGCAGTTCGGTCACCTTTGATAACGATCCTTTCCATGAAAACAAAAGCCAAACTTAGATTTCCTCATCATGATATGGCATTGCTAAATGCAAATTAACAGCACAATAAGCTGTCAATGCTTCACCTAAAACTAAAATAAATCACATTCTTATTTGGTAAACTAGTTTTAGCTGCCAAATTAACACACGCGGCCGGTAATTAGTTCCCCCATAAAAAATGACAACTATCTAATAAGCCTAATTAATGATTTCATTTAGGCAACTTAATTAATAGACTTCCAAACTTTTAAGGTTCCATTTGACGCCGACGAAGATGCAATTTCCTTACATTTTGGAAGTTAGTAAAGCAGGAAATGCAGTACCGGCCGAAAGAATGTGTCATGGCGGGTGCATTGCATAACTAGCGATTCATATTGAAAAATTCCCCATCCACGAACGCAACTTTTTCTGTATTTTTTCATTTAGAGGCAGATGCTGGAGTGAACGACAGATAAGTTGGGATGTTATTACTGTTTTATTGGTAGGGAGGATCGATAAGTTGAGGGGCGTGGGGCAATGTCTCGCGGTACGGGTAAAGGGATATTATCGGAGAATTATCAATACCACTAGTATGATTTAGGCTATATTATAAATATTTATTATGTAACCTTGATATCTAGTGAAATAGAAGTTATTTGCTCGTATAGATGTATATATACCATGTGAAATTTTATATTCTTTTTTATTTTCTTTTATTTATAATATTAATCAATAATTATAATAGGTTTCACAATATTTTGTACGATGATGACTCAATAGCCACCAAAATGAGCTGTAATGTTCGGCTACCATTGAAGACTAAGAATATTTGAGAATGTGATAACGATTGCTTTTTAAAGTGTTTTTTATTTTAAAATATATTAAAATAATATTTTTTAAAAAATTATTTTTGATATTATCACATTAAAATGATCTGAAAATATCAAAAACATATTAATTTAAAGAATAAAAACTTAAAATTTTTTAAAAGTATTTTTCAACCGCAGTACCAAATATTAAGAGAAGGAGACATCTAAAATGAAATAAAATAGAAGATGAATATTTGATAGTGATATAAAATAAATAACACTTGTTGATGGATAAAATTTAACAAATCACAGTCATTGATATATATATTTTCATCAAACTTGAAATGTTAAGAATAATAATAGAGATAATTTTTTTAGGTTTTTTTTTTAAATAACTTAAAATGATAATTTTTTTCACTCAAATCATAATGTTAAAAAGATTTGTAACCATAGTAGGAGAAGATAATTAATTGCTACAAAGATAATATAAATAAATTATGTGATTCATTTAGTTAATAAATCATCTATTCAAATATATTTAATACTAAAATAAATAATCAAACCAATCATATATCAAATAAAATATTTACACAACATAAAGATAAAATATAACATGCTACAAAATGCAAGATAATAATCTCATCACTAATATATAGTTTTTTTTTAATCATTCAATTCTCATCTTTTCATCATTAAATTCAAATATTTTTTAAACATGACTAATTTCCATTTCTATAAATTATATATATTTTAATTATTATATTAATTTCTAAATAATGGTATTCATATGATCTTTCATAATATTAAAAATTACTTATTTGGTAAAAAAAGTCTCCTCTTATATATATTTTTTAATAAAAAAACACACTTTTTGGTTAATTAATTTTATTTAATTTATAAAAAATAATTATTTACTCTAATTCATTCATTTTTTAATTGTTACAAATCATTAAATTATATAAAATAATTTATTATTTATTTTGAACAATTGGTTTTTCTATATTAATTTGATGAGATGAAAAAACCAAACTCTTAATAAAATGTTTTTAAGATTAAAATACTAATACATTTGTGCATGTGATAAAATACTTTTTAAGATTACAAAATATCTAAAAGAATATTTCTTAAAAAAATTACACTGGTTCAGTCTCTATCGTGGTCATGAGACAGAAACAAGAACCAGATTTTAAAAACTAATCTACATTGATTTATCAAGCAGCCATTTCAAATTAAGTGAAATACTTTTAATGATCACGAACTTAAAACACGAACATTAAACAAGCAAATAAGATCAAATACTTGATTTACAAACATGTTGAAACCTCACTGTAATCCAATAAAGAAATTCAAAACTCTAAAAGACAACAGATCTTGTAGAGAAAGGAAACATAGTTAGCCACAAGAACTAAAACCATATACTAACGCCTGCCAAACACAAGCAAATTGACCGACAGCATATGCCATGATCAGCTGTTACCATAACCATGCTCAAGCTCGACGAACAAGAATAGAAACATCAGTAGAGCATGTGGGTACAACAGCAACATCAAACATATAAGAAAAAAGAAGAGAAAGAAAATACATAACCTGAGTTCTTGCTTGTGCCCAAGATTTACGGTTTTGTTCTTATGACAAAAGTTACTGTCTTTATAATGAAACCCTAAAACAACAACAACAAATCTCAAGTGTTTTATGTCTTGTTTTGTGTAAGAGAGAGAGAGAACGTGTGTTGGGGGAGAGAGGGCAGTAGAAATCAAAGAGCCATCTTGAGGTGCAAGAAAAATTTGCGAGTAGTTATTAAAATAGTGAAGAAACGGAGTTCGAGGAGGCAATCAAAGCAAAAGCACGTCTCCGTATATTCTTATTTTGTACACTGTACGTATGAGCTAGCATTGAGCAGAGAAAATAAAATGGAGATTGTAATTAAACGACGTCGTTATGTGAAACGACGTCGCCGATCATCAATTTTCAACTTTCCTTTTCCATCAGCAATATCCAGCCTCAATAAAGTTATACAAGTTAGCATAGCAGGGCTCGAGTTCGAGTCAGAACGTGAATTTTTTGTAAGAACTTAAAATAATCGGGGTTTTACTCCCTTACCTGGACTCACAAAATATGCTTTTCAGAAGGTGAGGTTTCCTCGAATCCAAAAAAAAAAAATTAAGATTTAATTAAAGATCAAATTAATTGTACAAGTATTATTCTTAAGCAAATATTTTACCGTTAATAAAGTTCTTTTAAAATATAAATTAATCATTATAGAATATATCCAATCACTAAAATCAAGTGTTCAAATATATAAAAGAATTTTATGAAAAATAACTGCGGTAATGCATGGGTAAATAGGCTAGTAATAGTATTAAAAAAAATTATCAATCCTGTAAGAAAAGAGATATTAATTAGCTGCCTTAATTTTCTCTTTATTTTATATGCTCATAATCTTGCTCAAATTGATATTTTAACTAATATAAAATATTATTTTAATTATATTAATTGAGGAAATATAAAATATTATTTAAAAAAATAACTCGTACGTGTAACGGGGGCCGCCTGCCCTCTTCAAACAACATGTGTAACCTCCTCCTACAACAAAAAATATCCAACCAAATTTGAAGGATTAATGGGCGGCACATCCAATGTGGTGGCGCATGTTCTGTTATGAATGATGGTTTGACAGCGACTAATGTTTTTCTTTTTTCTCCTCTTCTCAGGATTTGTGCAAGTCCAACCAAAATAAAATTTGTCATTCTATTTGTTTTTATTTCAATTGTAGTAATTGCTATTTATTTGTTTTGAAGTTTTTGTTTTATTTTTTTTTAATTTTATTATTTACCAATTAATTTTATTTGATTTTATATCAAATATGGTTCTTATTCTTTCGGTTGATATATATCTTTTTGTTAATTAAACTTAATTTTCAATTTCATCTCTTATTATTTTAATTCATTTTATTTTTATGTCAGATTTAATCCTTTTTTTTTCATTGGATCCTTTTTTAAAATTTGTTTTATTTTCTATTTTGATCCTTCAACATTTATTTAGTTGAAAATTAAATTTCATGGTTTTTTCCGAGGTGGTAATCTCGGTCTCATGAACCGAGTTACAAATATAAAATATTAACCCGGAGTGATGTTGATCTTTTTTTCTTCTTCTTTTTACATTGATTTTATTTTTCAATTTTATCTTTCAATAATAATTTTATTAAATATTGATATTTTTTATTTTTTTATTTGCTTTTTATAAGAATAACTCAATTCTATGACTTGAGTTGTAAATTTTCCATGCTAACTTGGATTAACTCGAGACTTTTACATCATTTTATTTTATTTTTGTATCAATTTTTTCTCTCATTATTTTAATTGTTTTTTTCTTCTTGGATACTTTTTTAGATTAATTCTTTTTTTAAGTTTATCATTCATCATTGAAATGTTTAAGAATCAGCTTTCATAATTTCTTTTGACGCAGTAATCTCAGATTCATCTTCATGTGGTAACCCGGATTGCCATTAATCCTTTTATATTCATTTTTTACACTGATTTTTTTTTTCTTTATGTAAGCACAGTCCGGTTCATAACTCGCGACACGGATATAACACTGGTGCCTCATCCTCCTCCTCGCCGCCGGTGAATTCATACAAGATGTAATTAATATTGGCTAATAAGAATTAAGAAAACAAGAATAATGAGGTTAGGTCACAATAAAAGAGGGGTGCATTCAAGCAAACCATTGGATACCTGATATTACCCAGAAAGATAAAGCTGCTAAGAGGCTTTCTCAGCTGCTTGGGCCAGGGCCAGATGGCTGGAAAACCCAGGTATATAGCTGGAAACCCAACCTAGGTCTGAAAACCCAGTCCATTATTGTCGCCTGTTTTCTCTGCAAATTTTCAGCAGAATAACCTGCAAATACACACAAAATAATACATAGCTATCATACAATCATTCATAAAATATTCTTACATTATCCTAGTAATGTCACCTTTCCATAACAGGCTATGTCCTTTCATCTTCATGTGTAAGTCAATATTTTTATACGCAAGGAGGCAGGTAAAGGGAGGAATCAAGGCAGAAAAAAGCTCTACACAATTTCTACATTAATTCTTATCTTATTTTCTATTCAAAAACTGAATTGATCATCGAAAGATGAAGGGGACTGTGCAGGTCACCGCACACCAAGAACAACTTAATCAGTCATGGAAAAATTCTGCAAAAGTGATCAACGAGTAATAGAGTTTACTAGCTTCAGATCGAACTGGATTGAGACCTTGTGAAAGACCACAGAAACGGATGCCATGGCTAGCTACAAGTGTTATAGAACCTCTCATCTCATCAACAATCAACAGCGCTGTGTCTTGCAAACTTACCTTCATTTTTTCTCTTCAAATCAAGATATTTTTTATAAGATTCAACTTTTTAGCTATCAATTTACAGTAATGATAGCTACTCAACTATGAATTGATTGTTGAAGAGCTTAACATCACAATAATTCTTCTTGATAAAAAATTCGAAAGAAATGGAGTCCATTCTAGAGAGCTGAGAGGTCATATAATACTTGTGGCCTTAATGACCATTACTGCAGTCGTTCAGGCTGCCTCAACAGAACAATAAATGAACTGCAAGGTGAGAATATGAGCATCAATATTCTTGCTTCAAAGTTGACCTCAAGCTTCGCTATACTGCAGCTGTTCCACTAGCTGAAGAATCCTCTGGTTTTTTCTTAAATCCTCTCGTTTCCTTGATGGCCCCTTGAGAGAATCAGAGGATTCCATAGTGGAATCACAAATCACAATCTTTTCATGATGGGAACGTATTCACTATGTAACACATTAGCGTTGTAAATAATGAAATTTCACATATTATTTTAAAATATTTTTTATTTCATGTTCATACTATCTTTTTATTTCATGTTCATACTATCCTTTATTTTAAGTTGAAACGCATATTAGAAAAAATAATTTTTTTTTTTTGTGAATCTAAAATATATATACATACACACACTAATAGACTTCCAATCTCATAATAGAATGGACTCCATTTGTGTGCTAAACCAATGCACTTCAATATGCATGGAGTTTCCTCCTTCGTAGCTGGTGAATCCTGCGAGCATTGGCTGGCTAATAAGAAAACACGAATAAAAGCATTTGATCCTGTATATATATTTATGAAAAAAATTAAAGGATTCTGCAAAATGATCTGCAAAAATGATCAAACCATATAACTGTTGGGAAACAAACAGTAAAATTCCAATCCTTGGATGTGGAATTCCTTACATCAACAGTCTGCAGTGCCGGTCTTTCTATATAGTGCAAAAGCTGAGAGGTAAAACTTTGAATGGCACCATCAACACACAAGTTTCAGAGTCCCCAAGCACAGGAAACAAATTCACATTACGAGTATCAATGCTCAGTTAAACAATCAAATGTTCGTGCTTTGGCCAATGAAGTGAAATGAGATAGTTCAAATTGCATCTATCAGGTTTTTGTTGCCCGCAGTAGTTGAATTTCATGCTGCAAGTGATAAGGTATGGTTTTTGTTGCTTGCAGTCGTTGCATTTCATGCTGCAAGTGTTTTTCCGCTCTCCATTACCAGTTTTTTCTTTGAAGGAGAGTATAAACAGAGAATCATATAGCAGTGAAACTGTGGCCTAAAACACTCTTAGAAGTTTGTCACGTACGACCACAATCCTTTCCAATTCCATGACTGGTGGACAAGAAAAAACAGGATAGCTTTACTCATCAGGAGATGCATATAAAGAGAAACCCTTTATTATTAATTATTAACTATAAACTAAAACTAAAAGAAGATGGG
>Ga0325404_1008269_pt1 | contig 10719 bp, 5 predicted proteins | sample PopdelMetagenome_18_FD_205664 | JGI IMG/M metagenome (GOLD analysis project Ga0325404, IMG submission 205664) | Populus deltoides microbial communities from Bellville, Georgia, United States - Xylem-Control-R1 | ecosystem: Host-associated > Plants > Phyllosphere > Stem > Wood/Secondary xylem...
CTTCTTTTTTCCTTGTCGGTTTCTTTGGTTAGAAAGTTTGCAGAGATATAAAAGAGAGATTTAAAGGGCGTTTTGGTATTTTTGTTTCGACTTTCTTTTGGTGAGGTTTAAGGAAGGTTTATATATAAATTATAGAGTGTGGGTGCAAGTTTTTTATTAGAGCTACAGACACGGTTTCCTGTGGATTTTATAATAAAATTATATATTTATCCTCGAATGGAGAAAAAAAAAAGCTTTGATGATGGGTGCTTTGTTCTTTTTTATTATCTATTAGTTATTAAAATATTATCTAGCGATGTTTAAGTTTTTTTTATTTTTTTATACATTAAAAATACTATTTTACTTTTGAAGCCAAAAATATTTAGAGTTATTGAGCAAAGATTTTTTTGACTTTTTATAAATTTTTAAACAATAAAAATATTTTTTTTTCTTCCAGTATTAAAATGTTATTGGGCTGTTGGACAAGGATTTTTTTAGTTTTTTCATTATCCATGTACAATAAAAATATAGTTTTGGCCTTAGATAAGACAAAAAATAAGGTTAATATTTGGGGGTATTTTTGTACTTTTACATCGGTTTTAAGGGTAATTACCAGGGTCATCAGGGGTGTTTTGGTATTTTAAAGTTGCATTTTTAATTTTTAAATAAAAATAATAATAATGCGTGCTCGGCATGAGCCAATGAGTAGGTGACGTCCTTGTCATTCAGGTGGTGTGTATGTGACGCCACCCAGTAACCAAACCTGATTTTCTATTGTCTTTTTTGATGCATCATCATACCTTCTTCCACGTGATATGGCGCACGACGGCGTATGGTGATCGGATTGTTTTTGAATGTTTATTTTTTTCCTTCTTCTCTCTTTCCTGCCATGTATAGTGCACAATTGTCCTTCTTTTCTTATTTTTCAATTTTAGTCCTCATTTTTGTAGTTTCTTATTTCTTTTATAGAAGTTTTTTTTTTAATTTAGTCATTCAATTACAATTTTTCATATGTTTTATTTTCCATTTCATTCCTTATTCTTTTGATTTTAAATTTTTTTTCTTGATCCTTTTATTAATGTTTTTTTTTTTTGCTTTCAATTTCATCATTCAATCAAAGTTTTTGTTGTTTTATTTTTTATAATTTGATCTTCATTCTTTTAAAAAAATTTTCTTTTGTTAAAGCTATTTTTCAATTAAATTTAACCCTCCAATTTAAAAAAAAAATTTCCCTCTGATTAATTTTTTTATTTTCACCCTTATTTTTCTTAAATCCATTTATGTGATTGATTTTTTTTCTTGGTTTCATCTTTTAATATTTGATTTGTTGGGTATTCAGCTTTGTGCGATCTTGTCTTTATGTATTAGTTTTTTAAAATATTAGTCTTGTGATTTTCTTTGATTTTTTTTTGTATGAGTTTATTCTGATCTTATGACGTAGGTTACAGGTTTTGTATTTTTTTTTTATAGTATAAGTTTTTTAAAAAATTGTCTTGTTCATGTTTTGGTTTTCAAGATAATTTTTTAATTCATCTATATATTTTTTGTTTTATACAAATAAAATTTATTTTTTAAAATAAAAAATGTTATTTTAAAATAATATCTTATATGTATTTGGAGTTGCGTGATATCTTTTAAAAAAACAAGTCGAAGTGAAAAAATAAACACGAAACTTAAAAAGTCCATGAGATATGGATATGAGTAAACTAAATTTCTAATTATTCTCTTGTGGAAAAATAGTAGTCATGGATGAATTCTGAACAAATGATAAATTATTCTGTTGTTTTAATAGCTAAGGTGGTTTTGGATCGTTTTCTTATATTAATTAAGTGTACAAAATGACTCAATCGAATTTATTAGCTATTGGTCAGCTCTTAGCTATCAAGATTCAAACCTCAAGTATAAGAGATTCAAGATTTATATTATTTTGTTCTTGATGATAATACAAAAAGAAAAAAAAAAAAGAATAACCAAGCTTATTATATTTTTCAAGAAATTATTTGATTTAGTATCCAAATGATATTTTTTAATCAATCTATTTCTATCAAGAAAATTATATAGTTTTTTTAAACATGATCCTGGATTGACCCGAGACAATTCTCTTATCACAAATCAACCTAAATGTTTTTTATTTTATAAAAAAATGAAAATACATCACTTTGGGAAAAAAAATTAGAAAAAAAAAATCAACGAGTTTTAACTAGGTTTTTTTCAGGTTAATCGGGTTGCGGGCAATTCAGATTTTTGATATGTCATACTTTCTTAATTCTCTGATTATTTTTATTAAGATTCAACGCAGTCTAGATTCTAAGTTACTTGAATTATGGTTTAACTCACCGGTTTTAAAAAATAAAAAATTAACCTTAATAATTTCATTTAAAAAGAAAAATAAAAACCGAGGAATTTGCTAGAACGAATTAATCAGAAGACCACTAAAGATATTTAGCATGAATTAGTCTTTAATTAATCTTTCGACTCGTTTTATTTATATATTTTCTGCTTCAAGACTTGACTTTCTGACATTGAATGTGATCGCCATGTTGGAATTTTCTTTTTATTAGAGAACGTGTCCTAGATTATTTTTTTTGTTTTCCTTTTTGCCGATTCTGCCCTTTCAACTTTTTCCAAAAATACGGGGAGTCAGTAAGAAAGAGAAGTCGTATGAAAGCGACTCCCGGCAACTTGCGCGGTAGCCTGACAACTTTGAAGCCTTCTCTGGTCACAGTCCAAGCCGGAATAGTCAACACGGTTAGAGGATCCATCCGGGTCATCAGATTATAGAGTTAATTTGTGAATTATCATATTATTATATGATTTTTTTATGTTAATTTATATTAATTATTTTTATTAAAATAACATGGTTTTATTTTTTAAAATCTTATTTGGTGTTGTACAAATGAATTTAATTGGATCAACTAAATTAATAAAAACTTAAATAACTTAATTAGATTTTATGTCGTGAATCTACTTTTTAATTAAACTTGAAAATTAGTTTTTGATTAGGTTAGAGATTGTGATTTTTTTTGTGTCAATTCGCCAGCTGAATTTAACTATTATAATTCAAACTAAACTTTTTATTATTTCAGAGATAGAGATGTGTTGAATATTTAATTTTTTATTTTATCAATTAAATGTTTTAATTTTAACTTTTTATCAATTGAAAAAAGACATAATTAATTGTTTTTATGAATATTTGTTGAAGATTTAGTGATGTATTAATTAAATGATGACATGAATTATAGTTTTTAGATTCGGCCTGGTTCAAGGTTCGGGTTCTGAGTTTTGACCGGTTCACCGGGTCAATTCTTTTTTTTTAAATCAAAACGACATTGTTTTAATAAAAAAACAAAAGTCAACGGGTTATAACCGAGTTTTTGACAGGGTCTTACCATATCAACCCCACGGGTTAACCGGGTTACACCGCTGAGTTTTTTCTTTCTTTATTTTTTTTAACCCGGCTCAATTCCAGCCCTAAATCGACGTATCGGATCGGGTTCAAAACTATAACTTGAATACTATAATTTTAACTTGAATTCTATAATTTTATATATATATAAAAAATAATGTTACTTTTAGATATATCACGTCACCAACGAAACCATGTAACACGTATCAACAATCTAGCTTTTATATTTATAAAGTGTCTTAAAATAAAACTTTTAAAAATTGGTAAAATAAAACCAATATTTCATGCTTGCGTTTATGATATTGACGTACACCAAAATTACTTAATTATATCATTATCAATTAATGATGGTAATTTAATTGATAAAAAATAAAACTGTGACATGAAAACTTAAAAAATACAAAAGCTTTCACAGTACTTGTGTATTTAATATCATAGTATAATTAAAATGCTTTTTAATTAAAAATACATTCAAATAGTATTTGTTTTTTAGATTTTTTTTTAATTTTTTATATTAACACATTAAAATTATCAAAACATATATATTTAAAAAAATCAATTTAATATATTTTATATAATTTTTTAAAAAAAATATTTTAAAAAACAGAATATTCTTGCATGTGTTGCCACTGTTGACATATTTTAAAAAAGCTCGAACCGTTGAACAAACTACAAATCAGTCTGAGCTAGATTCTCACTTGCATGTGTTGCCACTGCTGACATAGAAGTTATAGATTAAATTTATATATGAATCAACAAAATATTAAGTGCCTACACTTGATAGCAATGGGAGATGAAGAGAATTGCAGAATATTTCTCGAATATTCTTCATCAATAAGCACAATCAACCAATTAATTAATTGCAAAAGAACTCTTGTTGTTTGGTTGAAGAATTGCCCTCCAAAAATCCAACGCATCATTTGGCTAGCTTTCTTGTCTCATCGCCATCTAGTGCTGGAGCTGGAGGCTCAAACAACTTGCAGCCTTTGTGATGAGAATTCTATCTTGATGGGGAATCAATGGATGTTTTTCTAGGTGTTTGGATGACACGTTATATCAATAGTCTACGTTGGTTATTGAATTTTTTTTATTTAAAAAAAGCTTTAAAGCTTTTATTCTTTTGCACAGCCTGGAGCATATGGGTAGTCCAGAATAATATTGTCTTTCAAGAGGGTACTGCAAATCTTGGTTCTTGCTTTAGCTTGATCCTTCATTGTCTTTCTTAGCTTAAGTCTTCTAATCATCAGTTCACATATTCGATATCTAATCTTCTAATAAGTGCAAATGACATTAAGTTTTGGACAAATCATTATAAGATTTTCTAGTGCTGTTTTTAATTTGTTTGTCTATTTTATATATATATATATATATATATATATATATATCTCAATGTAATTTTTTTTATCTTTTTTTTATGGTTACCGTCTAAATAGCCATGTTTTTAATTAAATCAACAATTATAAAAAAAAATAAAAAAAAAACATCTAAATCTGCCTTAACTTTGAGTCCCTCACTTCCAATCATTTCTGGTGTATAATGTACATTTTGAACCATAAGTCTAGGGTTGCATGCATGGTTTCCTCCACTTCATATGTTAGGAAAATAGATTTTGAATCTTTTATTAATAATAAGAGAACTTTGTATTTTGGGTTAGCACCAGTTATCCAGGCCAGAGCCCGACAAATCCTGGGGGTGCACATGCCCTTAACAAGGAGTCTCTTGCAAGTGCACCGGTTAATTCATGGACTTTGCCAAAGTCCGATGGCCTTATAAAATTCATTGCACCTGGCAAGAGTCGAATCTATGGAGTTGATCATATAGAGCGTTAGAAAATGTCAGACCGAAGTCTCATAAAAACAATGGAGATCCTTAGACTTGAACTATAAATACATAATAACTTATGACTGAACCAACTATTATTGTTAGATCTGGTTCACTTGAAATTTTTTTTTTTGTATTTATTAGGTGTTTGGAATTATAGTTCAATCATGTATTTAAAAAAAATTTAATTTTTTTTAGTTTCAAATTAATTTTTGTATCTTTGAATCGTTTTTATATGCTGATATTAAAAATAAATAAATTATTTTAATGTATTTTCAAGTAAAAAATACTTTAAAAAACAACATTTATTATTATCTCAAACAAACACTAATTTTATTATCTCAATATATTTTATATTTCAACTTAAAACCCCGACCTGGATCAGACTGATATAAATACCAGGTTTTTCAAGTAACCCACTATGTAGGTTCAGGTTTAACAACTCCAATTATTATTGTTATATATATATATATATAAGAGGCTGTATCCCGGAAGAAACAGCATTACAAGCACTCATATCGGCGCAGAGAATACATGAGACGTCCTGGTTTGGTTGTCAGGTGTGAACTTAGGCCCTTTCTCCTACCTCTTCAAAACAAGAACAACTAAGGTCAATTGGTTTGACGATTAAAACAACTATACAAACTCGCACCAAGTTTATCCAAAGATTCACTTTAAATTTCTTTCTCCTTGTAAATAATTTTATATGTAGTTTCTGAAAATCAAAACCTTATACTAAAATTAAATAGCCTCTCTCTCTCTCTTTTTACTAACAAATAATTATATGCATTCCAAAAAAAAAAAACATAACAAACAAGAAACCTATAAATACAACAGGAAATAATGAAGATTTAAACTTTGATTAGGACCCGTTTGTTTGCTGGAAAGTAACTTTTTTTTTTGGAAAGTGGATTTCAGGGAAAGTGAATTCTAGGAAAGTATTTTCCGATATGTGGTAGTGTAATAAAAAATTTTAGTGTAATAGAAAAAGCATTAATTTTACCCTTATGTTTGTGTTAATTATGTCGTAACCTAATTTTTTGTTTCCCTAAAATTTCTTATTTTTCATATAAAAAAATATAAATATTTTTCTTTCAAAGAAGAAGAAAAATAAAAGAGAAAAGATAATACTTTGGATCAATCAGGTATACTATTCAAGCCACCAGGTGAATGGACAATTTGGGATCTTATTGAAAAAATATTAGAAAATAATTGAAAATGTGGTCGTGATTGCATAAATTAAAGGTTTGAGGACCAACATGAATAAGAATATAAAGTTTGACAGTTCAATTTTGACAAATAAAGACTTGATTAAGAAGAAAGTTGAATATAGGAGCAAAATTGCAAAATAGGAGAAGATAAGGGCTCAATCGAATTTTGGAAGGTTTTTGGCCAAAATTGAAATATTCAATAAGTTTAGGGATGTAATTGAACTTTTGGATTGATATAATTAGTGCAATCAAGGACTTAATTGAAGAAATATCAAAGTTCAGGAGTCAATTCAAGTTGAAATTGCAAGGAACAAATATCTAAGGAGCAAAATGAATAGGCATTTAGGTTCCAATAGTTTAATTGACTTAATAGGGATGAAATTAAAAGAATTAGAATTTTAAAGAATTAGTTGAGGATTGAATTGAATAAGCCCAAAATAAAGGACCATTTTATAAGGAATATGGAAATCCAAGAGTCCAATTGCAAAATTCTACGGGTGAAATTTAAAAGCTTATAAAAGATAAGGACAAATTCAGGCTTAATTGAAAGATTTCAGAAGTTAAGGGGGCAAATTGAAAAATGACTTTAATTTAACCTAAATCCCTCCTAGCAGACGACTCGTCGTATGGTTTTAAATCAAGTACTGGAATGACATGTCGTTCGAATAGTGTTCATTCTTCTTCCTTTGGAACCTGAAAAAGCTGCCCGAGAAACCATCAAAATGACTTTGGTTCAACCCAGTCTCCCCACCAAACCGCACCAAATCTGCCCTAAATCATAGCCCAGATTACCACCTCTGAATCTCACATGTTTGATTTATTTCCTTCACCCCCACGATGCTCCTCTGACATGAAGAAAACCCATCTTCAACGGTCTAATAATGGCAGGACTGTCGGTGTCCTGTTTTCACCAAATGCGGCACAAGTTTAAGACGTTGAAAGGATCTCATTTCCTTTTTTAAAAAAAGAAGATCAACAAGATCAGAGGGTAGGGGCGGGTTTTTTTGGGAGGTGATCCCATGTTTGTCCTATAAAACCGAATGGAGGCCACTGTTAGCAAGGGAGGAGAAAAAAAAGAGAAGAGGACCGGAGAGCTTCAAGTTTTTGACCGCCAGCGAGGACATAAAACAGCCTCTCCTCCACCATTACCTCACGGTCTCATTGTCATTTCAACCCTTCCTCACGTACGGCAGCAAAACTGACCTAGCAACGGTAGCCATCACAAACTCCATCACCATCTACCAGCCTCTCCTCCTTCCATCTGCACATCCCATGTTCTCTCATCTGAAAAGGAGTTTCAAAGAATAGTCCAAGATTTGTCTCATTTAATTTGGAGTTTTCCTCCGGGATTCAAGGCAATAAACTATCAAGAAATTCTTGCGTCGTGTGGGCATATTCAAATAATCATCAAAAATCTTCACTGCCGTGACAGGCACGTAGCTTTGCAATCCTCACTTCATTATTTAAATCTAAGATAAATGTTAAGCATGCTTCCTTTCTTGACTTGGTGTTCGAGCTAAGAGTAGAGAAGAGTCTAAAACAAAAACCATTCTTTGAGTTAATCATGGTTAAACAAGAAAGCTTGCACATTACATTGCTGCTTTTATTTCCTTGCGTATATAATTTGATGTATTCTTCAATATTGCATGCTGCCATTTAGTGTTAGGTATTCGGTTGCTGTTCTGGTTTAAAAAAAGTTGTTTTTATAAAAAATACTTTTAGTTAAGGTTGGTTTGAAAAAAAATATATTTGGTTAAAATTGTAGTTGAAATTAAAGTTGAACAAAAAGTAGTTTAATGTGTTTGGTTAAAAAAATGCTTTTTAAATTGATGTTATAAAATAATTAAAAAATATATATTAATATTGATGGTTTTTAATTTAAATATTGTAGATTTAACTATTGTTATTACATCATGAAATAAATAATACTTTATATAAAATATTTTATATTGTTCCATTAAATTGTCTATAATTCCATTACGTATGAAATACATTCGACAAAGACTACAGTTTTCATAAATTTCTTAAGAGCACAATAACATCAGGTAAAATATAATTAGGAACAAAATTGGGATTGCAATCAAATTCTGCAAATGCTACGTCATCAAGCGATCTCTGTCTAATTTATGTAGTGCTATTGAATAATGTTTAATACTAGTTTTTTGAATAAAACACAATTAAAAATAAAAAATAATTTTTTTATTTTTATTTTGCCGGTCAGACCCGGTTCAATACATTTTTAACTTTGGACCAGACCCGGTCCGGCCAGAACAGTGGAGAATGTCTCCACTGTCAACGTGAACAATGAAACCATGCTCCACTGTTCAATGATTCCTCCCACACGAGAAACAGCAAAATGCTGCTTCTACTAAACCTGCAGCACAGCTGTAAAATTGATGGGTCCTACTAATATAAAGCACTTTTTTTTTCTTAATTAAATAATAGTATGTATAGTTGCAGGTAAACCTTACCCGCAACCACACTACTAAACTCACAAATGAAAGACTTGGGGCCTTGATAAAGGGAGACTTTTATTCTATGGAATTTTATTTCATGTTGCCGTTGGAACTAAAAAAACCTGACAGCCCTATTTGTAACATGCAAGTTATCTATTTTTTAAATATTATGTTTTCGCTAAAAAAAAAATATCAGATATTTTTTTAAAAAAAATTATCGTGATATCGGATATGATAAATTGGATAACAAGTCCCAGGTAAAAGTAAAACACTTTCTCAATTTTAACTTGGAAAGAGTTTAATTGCTTAAAAACACTTGTTGGTCACCTCCATAAGAAATTAACCAATTTCAATTATTCCCTTTAACAATTAAAAAAATTCAATACGATTCCAACACTATTAATTAAAATGAAAAATGAAAAAAAAACAAAAACAAAAAACAAAATGTGTGTTTGGTATTACGACGTGAAGTGTTTTTAAAAAATATTTTTTATTTAAAAATAAATTAAAATAGTTTTTTAAAATTTTTTATATTATTATATTAAAATTATCAGAGAACACTAAAAAAAACATTAAGTTAATATTTTTTTAAAGTTAAATACACATTTAAAATACATACAAACACAATTATAAACAGAACAACAAACAGCTATTAATATAAACTACAAATTTTAGTTTGAGTAGCAGAGGAAATTTTAGGGTTATTAAGAAATCGTAGTTGTTTGGGTAAGGCCCATCCTAACCGTTTACGGCTAGGGATAATTCTTCTCCATGCCCAACTTTTCTTTCCTCATGCGTTCACCCATGCATATTTTTCCCTCCATGCTTAATTTTCAACTCGTGCACGCATGCACTGTAAATACACGGGAGAAGAAAAGAAATTTGATTCATGTGCTGACATGGAGAAGATAGGAGAAAGAAATAAGTGAAGAAATTAAGGGAAAGAAAAATGAGGGACTACGAACTTGTCTAAGTTTTATTTTTAACATCTTCATTATCATTAAAAAAATCTTGACGAGAAAAATTATTACTATCTAGAAAGACAACCAAGTATATCAACAATAAATTATATGCATAGCGGTGTGCTCACTCATCTAACACGTGTAGAGCACATATTGGATAAAATTAAATTAAATAAATACTAGTTGTTTGGGGTTAAGCCCAAATGACTAAATTTTTTAGTTGCTTAAATTAAAATTCAAATGATCACCAACATTTTCTCTCTTTAGCTCCTATACTCTCTCTTTCTTCCTTACACACTTAATTTCTTCCTCCTTTTCTCACCATAAGTGGTGTCCAATTCGTCCACACTAGATATTTTTTGAAGTTTTGATGAGTTAAAAAGCAGTGTTGTACATCTCCCACGTATAAAATTTTCTATGCTTTACTACTAACACATTTTTTTGCAAGTACATATTTTTATATATATAGGGTTCGCTCTACATTTCTAGCCAATAGACATGATGAAAACACGCATGCAGCGTTATTATTTTTCACCTGTTTACATAGCCAGTTTATACAGCATTTTGACGAGATACTCATCGTAAAAGGTGCGTGTTTGCAGAAAGCATAAATTATTTCCACTTCCAAAAAAGTTGTTGCATCTCTTCCTCTGATATACTGTTTTGAAACTGAAAGGATCTTCTTCTATAATCTATAGTGGCAAAAACTGGATGCTGATTTCCCCCTCTGGTCTGACATATAATTGAATGCTGCCAGGCTTTGATCAATTTAGCTGGTTTGGAGAATCAGCCAACTCCCTTCAACAGATTGAAGTCCTTGAAGCTAGATTTACTTAATTTTAGTTCGTCTAATATACCTGCAAAAGTGAACTAATTGAATCAAA
>Ga0325404_1008270_pt1 | contig 10718 bp, 4 predicted proteins | sample PopdelMetagenome_18_FD_205664 | JGI IMG/M metagenome (GOLD analysis project Ga0325404, IMG submission 205664) | Populus deltoides microbial communities from Bellville, Georgia, United States - Xylem-Control-R1 | ecosystem: Host-associated > Plants > Phyllosphere > Stem > Wood/Secondary xylem...
TTGTGAAAAAATAGAATATCCAATGAGCTTTGAAGAAAATCCTAATATATCAAAGTCTTTTCAAAGCTTGTAGTGATCCAAGACGTTGTCAATGGATTGTTGTGCTTAATGATTGTTGTGAATCACAGGAGATCAACAAAACAAGTTTAATAGAGAAATGGAACATCAAGGATTTAATATTTGTTTGTTTTAAAAATATATTTTTAAATTTTTAGTATTTTTCAGATCATTTTGATATTATGATGTAAAAAATAATTTTTTAAAAATAAAAAATATTATTTTAATATATTTTTAAATGAATTTTTTTTTAAAGCAATTACTGTTAAAAGTTATTGCATGCTTTTGCAGTAAAGTGTATCTTGTGGTTCACAAATATTTATTGCACTGTATTTTTAAAAGACGTGGGAAAAACACAATGCATCTATTATGGATATAGACTCATTGTACCGTCGACCACATTGTACACATAGAGTGTTTGCACTGTGGACAACACTGTAGTGCATAAGGGCTTTGTTTTTGCTGTTTTTTAGTTAAAAAGCCTTGCTGGAACTATTGTCTTTTCTTTTTTTTTGTGCCAAAAACACAAAGCCAGACCCAGATCGTTTATGAAAGATGTTATTAGGCCTGGTTTGACAGCCAATCCTACCATTATTAGGTATGGCTTGTAGTCAGATCCGAAAGTATTGGGTCCGGTTAAATAGCTGGATATAATGCTATTAGATCAGGCTAGACAGTCAGACCCAAAGATATTGAGTTTGACATGATCATTAAACCCAAAATTTTTAGGTCCAGTGCTCTATTCTGGTTATATTTATTTTATATTTTTTTAAAAATTATTATTAAATACTGCGGATTGCAAATTAATATAATAGTATATCTATAAATCACGTTAATTTCCATAAAAATAACGGTATGTTCAATATGAACATGTCGTCTTGTAAAACTATTTGTGTATTTATTTATGCGCCAATATTATCATAAAATACTAAATGCAAAAATATTTTTATTTTTTATTCCAAAACAAAACAATAGAGGTCAAACTTAAGGAAAGATCGAGCATGGAAGAGCATCATTAATCAATAAATACAGCAAAGCAAAAGGAATCCAAGAGAAGAGAGAGTGTTTGTTGGGTTGGAGCTAGGGCTTTTTGTCTATAACACCACACTGCCACTGCTTGCTCTCCTCCACTACCACTCCAAAGCCAAGACCCAACAACTACTATCAATATAAAAAGCCAAGAAAAAGACTGGCATCACTACTCTTTTCTTGCCTCTTAAATCTCTGCCTCCACCCCTCCCCCCCTCTGCTCCCATCCACATCCAGTAAGCCCTCGTCCTTTTCTTTTATTTACCTGCTTCGGTGCTGTTTCTTGTTTCATTTATCTTTTGAGGACTTGTTGGTGTTCTAATGTTGTTTTCCTTCTTTTTTCTTGTTTAAGCAGCTACATACAGCAGTAATATAACTCCTTTTCTGTCGTGTGTGTGGTTGTGTGATGGGAGAGAGAATCCCACCTGGGAGTTACTTCCAGTACCCTCCCTCTGGAGTCCATCATGCTTCTCCTCACAGGTCCACTTCTTTGCCTTCAGATCTTGAAAGGTTAGTTTTCACTCCTCATGTTTAATTGTCCTGCCGATTGATCTTTGTTATCTTATTATCTTGAAAGGTTGTTGCTTTCTCTTGCTTGTATATCATGGTTTTTTTTCCCCTTTTTATGTTACGGGGTAGTGCTATGATTGATGGTTTCTATCCTTTTGACTTATTTCATGCTATTTTTTGTGTGGATGATGGTGTTGTTTTCACTTCTTGGTGTTTATTTTCATTAAACTATCACGTTCTTGTCTAAGAGAAAGAGGTTGTGTTTGATTTTTGGTATTGGTAACTTCTATTTTAAAAGATTGTTGCAGTTGAAATTGAAGAAAACTCTTTCTTTTGTTCTCATTTGAGAGAGAACTTCATGGATGATTTTCTTTTTTTTACTGCAAAACCACATGCTAATAAGGGAAATCAGAGCAAATATTTCTTGTTATAGTGGTTCACTCTCTCTTGTGGAAAGAGTCATCATACATTGATGTTATTTCAAGCGGTTCTTCTTGTATTTTTGTGATTATCATGCTTTTCAGTAAATGTCTTATTCTTCTTTTGCCCTGCTTTACATGCCGAGCGCTTTCTTTCCCAACAAAATTTGAACTTTTTCCCTAGATTTTTTTTCTTTTCATTTTGGTGTTTTTGTTCCAAGCATCTGCAAGTCATTATGGCACGATGCTTCTTTCAGTTCTCTTTGATTCCTATGAAAACAATAACCATTGACATCAATATTGGGTATAAAAAGAAAAATCCTTTGTTACTTGTCTAGATTGAATTATTTTTCTGTTTTCTTTAGCATAAAGATCCGTAAATAGATTGTTATGTATAGCCACTTCAGTCGTGCTTGTCGTTTCTCAAAACTCTCCCTTTGGAGACCCAGTGTACTGCCACCCTTTCTTTGCATCAGCGTTTGGTTGGAAAGAAAGAACCTAGAGGAGTGACCAGTTATCCAAAATACTCAATCCATCTGAACTTAACAAAGTCTCATTACTATTCTCACTAAGCTCAGTTTTGTGGACCTTTTTTTTCCAATATGACTAAACTTTCTCTAAGTTGTTTGTCAGGTACAGACAAGAGTATATTATTAAAAGAGAGAGAATGATACAAGATAAACTGTAATTTTTATAGAGTCAACCAGGATAAGAATCCTTCTATGGAAGATGAAAGATCCTCTTTGCAACTGGTCTTGATTAACCAGCAACAGTGAAAAGCCTATTCCACATATACAAGGCTACTAAACATTGCAACAAAAGATGCTTTTATCTCCCTGTTATTATCACATATGAAGCAGTTGCAGGCGACATGACCTTATATGGCCATTGGGATATGCAATCAATCCTAATAAGTATCACAGTCCAAATAAAGGCCCTAGATTTGCAGGGTACTTTGGTGCTCCAGACGTAGTGATGAAAGAGAAAATAGGAGCTAGAGCTTTAAGTAAGATGATACAGAAAATACTTACAAGAGAATTGACTTTGATCCTGTGCCTCCATTTGCTTTAGAAGTTACTGACAACATGCTTCACTAGAAAGGGTGTAATCGTATATTCCATGAGACACTGCTACACTCCATAGAGTGTAAGCCGGGCATAGGAGCATTATGCAAACTAGTAAGGCAGTAGAGATGTGGAAACTCAATAGATAATGGAAGATTCTCTACTCACTATTTCTCCTGGAAGTTAATGCTAGAAGCAGTACCTACGTTGTGTTTTAAAAGAGAACAGAAGTAGGGAGATACACACGAGGTAAATTCCAACAGCTTGCATGGGTGACAGCTACACCAAGGATGGCATGGCAATCATTTGTTTTTAGACCAAGCTTGCTGGGAATTGCCAGGTCCAATAAAGAACCATATTCCAAAGCAAAATTTCAAGAGGAAAAGCACCACTTTAATTTCCAGAAATAAAATGCTCTTCTATATCAAGTGAGACTTTTCTAACCTCTTTAAATACAAAATTTCAAGAGGAAAAGCACCACTTTAATTTCCAGAAATAAAATGCTCTTCTATAGCAAGTGAGACTTTTCTAACCTCTTTAAATATTTTGTGATTCTGAATCAGTTTTTTACCTCTTCTACCCATGCTAATTTTGGCTTACTTCTCTAGCACGAAGCTACTTTGATCCAGGTACTCTTTGCTCCAAAGCATCCAAGGGGTCTGTATCTGATGCACTTAAAGTTGTCCTAGATGACCCCATATTAATGCATCCTCAATGGTTGCTGCCTTCACCATCTCGTGGAGTCTTTCATTTCTCACTAGTTTATTTTTAGATGTCTAATATCAATCCTCACATCCCCATCTCGTGTGTGCACATTTATTGAAATGGTGCTTCTTTAACTCCCAACATTTCTTGTGCTGAATCCTATATCATAAATGGTCTAGTTGTAGTTTGTAAAATTTACTTTCCAACCCAGTTGCAACTTCTCAATTGCAAAACTAGCACTCTACTTGTTCTTGTGTATTTCAGTCCTCGATGTCATTTCTTCTTGTTAGATTCTGCCATTTAGGAAGTGAAATGTTGATGTTGAGACCTTTCTACTAAAACTAACAGCAGCTTGTTCACTTTCCTTGACATCACTCAAGTTGCGATGTGTTATTTCATTGTGGTTTTGCTTCATTTTGGAATCTCTGAACTTTGGAGTACACCATATTCCTACTTTTGATGTATCCAAACTCAAGTTGTGACATAGTGCCTGGTCAATTCATTTGTGACCAAAGCAAAACAATATAGTGGAAGAACCTTAAGGTAATGTTGGTTGGGGATTCTTCATCTTACTCCCAGCGGTCCTCAGTAAACCGGTTGGGAGATTCTTAGAAGATCCATATTAAAAGTAATGTTTTTCTTTTATGAAGCTGTTATTAACATGGTTTGATCAGGGAAGCCATCTTTCTTGGGCATAAAATAACTGTTATGGCCATTGCAACTAGAAACCATTAGCTTTTTAACAATTTTTTGGTAATCTGTGCATTTAATAATCCTATAACCATGCAAGTTCCTAACAACTTTGTACCAATAAAGAAGTCTCAGATCTTCAACCCCAAGAAAAAAATAAAAAAACAAGAAAAAAACTTATATCTTATATCTTGACATTGGAAGAAAAAATTTCAAGGTTGTAACTTCATTGAGGCGAGCACTTGGAATAACAAATTTTGGTGAAAAAATTGGGTGGGGAGCTATGAGGTGAAAAAACTTGAAAAGAGAGTAATGGAAACATAAACTGACAAAATAGGAGTTGTTGGGTATCTGACGGCCTTGAAATGTCTCAGAATATTGGCCACAAGGATGTGATGCAGTTCATCACTGAAAACTATTAAAAGGCAATTTTCTATTTATTATTTGCTGTTTATGTAATGTAATGGTTGGCATTTAAAACCATGATTGCTAAGCTTGTATTTTGAATTGTTGTCTTTTCCTGCTTCCTTTCACAGATCATACTTGTGAATAATTTTAAGAGTATCTGTCTGCATATCATGAAACATTTATCCATGATTGCAGTTCAAAACTTCAAATGTAAAAAAAATTTCCATCTAAATTGCTATTGTTATGCACAATTTGAATCATGAAATGCCTTTCATCTCTAGTGTGTCCGTACCTACAACCCACAATGCTAATCTTGCTGTAAAAACTCAAATGTTTATTTTCTTTTCATGACCACTATTTTTTGCAAGTTTTTACATATGTGATTTGACTAGTATAACAATGACAGATATTTGGCCGAGTTATTCGCAGAGAAGCACAAGTTGGGGCCATTTGTGCAAGTTTTACCAAATTGCTGCAGGCTTCTTAATCAAGGTTACTGGATCATAACTTATCTTACACGATACATACTGTATATACACGATTGCTTATTGGTTGCATCACAAGTGTTGTTTTCTTTTGAATGAGTGATTTCAATATTGACGCGCATGGTTTCTGTAAATGTACCAGCATTTATCTGTGCATGCGATACTGGTACATGAAAGCATCATTACTTGTTCTTTCATGATTTTAAAGTAGATGATTGCATGCAGATCTTTAGTTTCGTTACACGGAGAGGACTAGCTTGAATACTTGACACACAAATGGGAAGGAAAACCCCACAACATTATATCAATGATGAATACAGCCTTAGGGAGGCTATTGCTTAATGGATTTTTGGCACAAAAATATTTACCTTGAAGTTGGCAGTTTTTATTTATCTGCACATATGTTCTTGTCTGTTTGGACCTTTAGGTACATGTTTCAATTATACATCATGATGCCCTTAGTTGATCTCCTGGAAATTCTTGAACTATTAGTTTTCTAGGAATACATCAGACATCACTAATAGTATTCTCTAATGGTGTTTATCCACATGCTTGTTCTTATCTGCTTGAAACATGAAGTATATGTTTGAGCGATGCAATCATAGTTCCTATAATTGATCTGCGGGAAATTCTTAAAACTATTAGCTTTTAGGAAAATGCAGACATCACTCAGAGTAATATAACTGTCGACTGTACTAAAGAGTTTCGCGTAATCCATACTACATGCTTAGTTGGTATACTTTAATGTCACTGCAGAAATCAGAAGGGCATCAGCTTGCAATCAGGGTTTGGTAGATCATGAAAGATACGAGCATGAGAGTCCATTTAGGTCATTAGGTCAACATTCAAATGGAAGAACGATGGATTTGGAGGCATGGTCTGCTATACCAACTGAGGTAATGCGAGTTTGTGGTTTCACGTGTGACTTGGATACTCTTGGTAGTTAGTATGCTATACAGGAAATGAATTTTACTTGACTTGCTTTTTAACTGCTACATGATGATCCTGCTATCTGGCATTCTTGCTTTTTTACTACTGGTGTACTGTAGTGTTGTATTAGCAGTTTGTTTAACTTTGTTGTGAACAGAATCACTTTGCATTTTTGAATCCGAACATACAAAATGGCTTGATGTGTTCTGATTACTTCAATTTAGCTCGTTCCTGTTTCTCTTTTCCCATTTCATTTGTTAATTGAGTCGTTCTTTCGTACTTTCTGACACAACATTTATTTGGCTATCATATTACCTCCCTCAAATTTCTTTGGAAGTTGGTAGTTTGATTCTTCATTATTTCCCTATCATGCATATCGACTTGAGAAACTGAAGAAAATGAGCAAAAATAAGACATTACTGAAGGCGATATTTCTAAGTTAGTTAATAGTACATCTGCAATGAGCTAGAAAAACAGTGTTGAAGATTGATGTGAATTGGAAATTTTCCTTTTCCCTCTTCGAAGCAAATCTTTGTTACGTGTTCTATCTTTTTATCGCAATATGGTAGGGTTCTTTGACCTTGAGTGTTTGATGGGAAAGCAGTGAATTTGAACATTGTGCTATATCATTTTTTTAGAGAAGTTGATTCCTTGAGAAACTGTAATTTTTGTGAACTTGCAAGAAAATTCTATGAAGTTCCAAGATATGAGTAGGTGACTTCTATTGGGAGCACGCATGATGGATAAAATTTAGAAAACCAATGTCCTTATCATCCAGACAATGTAACTTGAATCCTCATCATATATGTAAGGCCAATGAGTACTCACGAGCAACTTGGAAAATGTCCTGGACTATTTTTGGTTGTCTGAGTGCATCTCCTATGAATAATATTTGACTTAAGTGTCGCGGCCTGCTTAGAAGAAAAGAAACATGATATTTCATGGAGGAAGAAAGTTGTTTAGGATTGGGTTAACTTCCATGGCATATCTTGTACAAACCCCCATCTGCTGCAATACCTGAGAAAAATCAGTCTCCTCTTGTCATGCCCCAAAATGTCTTACTTTAGGATAACTATGACATCTTAGTTTTAATTTCTTAAACAAAATAATAGAAAATCCACGTGTCATGTCTTACTGCAGGAGAATGGGCATCTTCAAAGAATGGCCTCATTTCCAGCTGCTTCAATGGGTTGGCCTGGGGTCCCTGGAATTCCAATCACGCCTGTTGTAAAGAGAGTAATTAGACTTGATGTTCCTGTTGATAAATACCCAAGTGTAAGTCCAAGATGTTTCTTGAAGTAATGGAGATATGAATTAATTATCATTTCTAACTCTAACCCAGAATTTGGCAGTATAATTTTGTTGGCCGAATCTTGGGACCACGAGGGAACTCCTTGAAAAGAGTTGAAGCCTTGACAGATTGTAGGGTGTATATAAGAGGCAAGGGCTCCGTAAAGGATTCTCTAAAGGTATGGATGATTCTGATTTGTTTTCTATTTCAAGTCAATTGATAAAGCAGTTTAGTTTGCATTAGTTAGATAGTTAGGTTGCATGTCATGGTGAATCTGAAGTGAACTTGGTAAATGACTATAGCTTCTGCTTGCTCTTGTATGACATGATGTTAGAAATTAAAATTTGTATTTGTATTTGTATTTCAAGTATCGTTGATTTCTATGGTTTCTATTGAAATGGGGTGGGTGTCTTACTATCGTATTTTTCTCTTAGTGCAAATCTTCCTAAAAGGGACATGTTAATTTGTAGGTGATCCAACAAATAGCTCTGTGAATTTTGTTTAATGTTGATGTTCGACTCACTTTGAATATTTATATTCAGTCGTCCATTTATGAAAGTTTTGATCAGTATTTGCACCATAGTTATAGTTTTTACCAAGTCATGCTACGATCCCCATGACAGAAATTTGACACATGTAATTGCACCTAGATACTGATGTTGTTTGCAGTTGTTTTGCTATTTGTGTTAGTATTCATGGAAAGAGTCATAGAACACAATTTTTTCTTCTTTTTTCTGATATAATATCTAGCCTTCAAATCTATTTTGATAGCAGCTGTTATTCTTTGGTCACATTTTATTATGTATAGATTGTTCCATTTATATTGAGGAGACTTAAGTTGGTTGCTTGCATGTATTTTATTCTGTTTTTCATTGTAAACTATCATGATGACCATCTGTGCTGTACTTTACAACTTATCATGGGTGATTGTTGGTTTTTGATGTCTGAGTCTGACTACTTGGCCACCGTAGTACTGAAATTGTTCAAAACAGGAAGACATAAATGCCATGCTTAACTTGTTAGCACCTCATTTAACTGTAGAAAACTCAATGCAAAGAAATGGAAGGTGGAACCTATGGGCTGAACCTGTTCCTGCTTTCCATTAAAGAATGAACAATACTACTTCGTGTGTGCTTCACATGCTTGGGTGTATTATTTATATACTAAATTTCACGCCTCATTTAGGAGAATTTGTAGTTTATGTTAATGTCCAGGAGAGGTAATATGACTGTATATTAGTTCATCAGAAATATGACTATAAATGAGCCAGAGCTCCAATGATCCATTTTTGTATATTATATTTTCAATTCAGTTGCTTTCTTTGGTAGACATATGGTACTCATATTTAGGAATCACAATGTTTAATGTAGAATCACTTTTTGACGACAGTGAAGCAGACCATTTATTTTCTGTGATTCAGAATGAAACTTCATTTAAATATTTCTTAAATCCCTTGAAAAATAAAGCTTTTGTCATTGTCTCCTTTGATAAATGATTTGTTGATTGCACAAGTAAGTTCAATGATCATTGTTCATGTGATGCCTGTTTTCCCTCTTTTCAATCCTTCCCATAAGTCCCGTGATTGACTATGATTTTTCTCCAGGAAGAAAAACTAAAAGACAAGCCTGGATATGAGCACCTTAATGAACCGCTGCATGTGTTGGTGGAGGCTGAATTTCCAGAGGATATAATAAATGCCCGCTTGGAACATGCAATAACCATATTAGAAAGCCTCCTGAAGCCTGTGGTATGGACATGAATGACTTATGAATTTTGCTGTTAAATTCTAGGTCTCTGCCACAGCTTGCTGATTTTCTCTTGACTTGTACTCATTGCTATGCTCTCTTTCTGCAGGACGAATCCTTGGATCACTATAAGAAACAGCAATTGAGGGAACTGGCTTTGCTAAATGGTACTCTAAGGGAGGAAAGTCCAAGCATGAGCCCTAGCATGAGCCCAAGCATGTCACCCTTCAATACTGCCGGAATGAAACGAGCCAAGACAGGAAGATGACTGGTTTAATCATTGCTGGATGACGGCAACTTATTTATCGAAGCCCTAATGGCTTCTTGATGCTTGGGAGGGACCTTTGGAGTTTGAGCATTTGGCGTTCGGCAAACTGAACTCCTGTGTGTTGAGCATAATTGCTTGGAAACTTCCGCAGGTTATCTTTTGTCACTAGTTCTGTTCAATGTGCTTTAGTGTGTATCAAACAATCTCCAATTCTTTAACGTAGTATTCATTTGAGCATGGAATAATTCGTTTCATTAGTGAAATAAACTACTTGTAATCAATAATTCAGTTAGTTCTTTCAAGTCATGTGATGTAACTTTAAATCTACCTGAAGACTTTTGCACCAGTAATTCTATAATGTAACATCATTATCTCAATAAATGCACTAGTTTGACTCAAATGACTTGTAGCTCCATTTTTCTGCTATATTGTTTACTTTTTACTGGGGCTATTTTTTCAAATTTTAAGGAATAATCAAGATAACGTATTCCTGATTGTAATCTAATCAATGAAAAGAAGCTAATCAAGACCAGCTGATGAAGACAAGACATTCATGGAAACATGCACTCATTCATGGAAACATGCACTCATGCTACTTATAAGACTTGATTAGAAGGTCTGACTTGGCTCCAAGTCCCGGGTCATGGGTTAAAGTGTTAAGTAGATTAAAAGAAACTAGGTTTTTTCACCCAGTTGACTTGTCAAAGTCTTTATACGTTATATTCGTATTAAAGTAGGACACTATCGCCTGGAATTTTCTATTTTTGTCAGGCCTTGTGCTTTTGTATAAACTTTTCCATCAAATGATTATCTTTGATTTCTGTTAAAATTCTTACCCAAATTCCAATTGGTTACTGCTTCCCTTCCCACCCTTATCTTGGTGAATATGCTTTTGGTCTATACAAGTAACAAATTTCCAGCAAATTCAAGAGTACATAAACATACTCTCGCGCATGTTATCTGGTAAAATTCGAATCAATCCTTCTCCTTCACCCGATGCTATGCTACCATCGCAAATAACATCCTTTGAATGTCTGGCGTATTACCAAGACAGACCAAGAATAGGAATATTAACGGCGATAAAATTCGGAATTCGATGACTATTTTGTCTTTGATA
>Ga0325404_1008273_pt1 | contig 10718 bp, 4 predicted proteins | sample PopdelMetagenome_18_FD_205664 | JGI IMG/M metagenome (GOLD analysis project Ga0325404, IMG submission 205664) | Populus deltoides microbial communities from Bellville, Georgia, United States - Xylem-Control-R1 | ecosystem: Host-associated > Plants > Phyllosphere > Stem > Wood/Secondary xylem...
TGACCGTTGAATTTGAACATTATTAAAATTATTTACATTCATTAATATATTTTTTTGGGACAGAGTACATTCAATAAAAGTTGGGAAGATATCAGCTTATTGGTAGGCGAAACCTCTTTAAAATCTACGAATTCTTTTTTCATACAAAAAAAATAATCATATTCACTATCTGCATGGAAAAAAGTAATTGACGTGTTGAATTGAGGCATGGAAAGCAAATATTGTCGACATTAATTTAAGGTATAAAAACAATAATAAATCTTATTTATGGGATTTATTAAGATTTCTAACATGTTTTTGAAATAAAACAAGTTAAAATTTAGAATTTTAGAGTCTCTCGACCTCTTATATTTCAATTATCGAAGGTGAAAAAGATAATTTTGGATAATATTTCAACTGTCCATGCAGATGATACGTCGACGACTCAATTTAAAAAAAAATATGATAGGAAAACATGTCATTTATTCATTTAAAAAAAAACACAAAAAGAGTATACACATGGGCTTGGCCTTCTAAACCTAACAACCTCTAGCTTTTTTATTTTTTTTGTTTTTTAATTGGATTTTTAGTTAATATCTTCTCTCTTATTTTTAAAATGGTTTAGTTTAACTATTTTTTAAACTGTAATAAATCTTTTGGATTGTATCCATAATTTCATAATGCCTTAAAAAGATTATTGTAATTTATCTTTAATTTTTTTCTTTTTAAATTTAAAATAAAATATCAATTGTATTTTTTAATTTGTGGATAAAAAGCAAAAAGTATGTTTATCTATTTATGTTTTTCTTCTAATTACTTAAGTGAATCATATTTTTTTACTTCTTAACAAGTTTATTCAATATTTGATCGGATGTTTATTCAATATTTATTATAATATTTAAACCAAATTTCTTGAGTTCATAACAAATATTGCCAAACTTGGATTCATGACACTTGGTATTACGAGTAAGAATAATTTATCATAAGTCTTTGATATTGAAATTCATTTGGATGCCAAGGATCTTGAAGACACCATTAAAAGATGGAAATGAAGTATCTAGTCAAAATAAGGCAAAGGTCATGATTTTCTTACGTCATTACCTTTATGAGGATATGAAAATTGAGTATCTCACAATAAAAAATTCCCTTATTCTTTGAAAATACTAAAAGAAAGTTATAACCATCAAAGGATAATTATTCTCCTAAAAACTCATTATGATTGGATACATTTATGATTGTTGGATTTTTAATTGGTAAGTGAATATAATTATACAATGTTTAATATTAGTTATAAATTGAAATTATATGGATATAATATCATGGATGGAGTTATGTTAGAAAACAAATTCTCTACTTTTCTTGCCACGAATGTGCTGTTGCAGCAAAAATACAGGGAATGAGGTTTTAAGAAATACTCTAAACTAATTTCTTGTCTCTTTGTGATTGAATAAAATAATGAATTTTTTGACCCATTCACCCATCATGTAGATCATTTAGATATTTTATAGTTTTAATAGATGTATCTACAAAATGATCACACATGTGTTTACTACCAACTCGTAACCTAAAATTTACGAGACTACTTGCTTAAATTATTAGATTACAAATATAATTTTCAGATCATATAATCAAGACAATTCATTTTAACAATGTTGGTGAATTCACATCCCAAGCATTTAATGATTTTTGCATGTCACTTGGGATAAACATTGAACATCATGTTGCCCATATTCATACTCATAATGGTATTGTTGAATCATTTATTAAACACCTTTAATTAATTGCAATGTCATTACTCATGAGAATAACACTTCTTGTCTCTGTTTGGGGATATGTTATTTTACATGTAGTAGCACTTATATGTCAAAGAACTATCTCAACCTAATAGCTTAAGTTGTTAAGTGAGGTCCCAGGATATGATTTATATTATTTTCTAACACATCTCCTCAAGTGAAAGCCATTTGGGCTTGAAACTTGCACAAACTCATATTACCTTGTGCTTAATTTTTATCAAATAAATAAGGAAGGTGAGATTCGAACTCGTGACCTTTTGATCATCAAGGCTCTACTACCATGTTAAAGAACCATCTCAACCCAATAGCTTAAGATGTTGGGTGAGGTTCCAGGATATGATTTATATTATTCTCTAACATTATACGCATTAAACCAACATCATATCACAAATTCTCCCCATTATAATTGGTTTGTGGTCATAAGCTAAACATTTTCTATTTAAAAATATTTAGTTGTGCGGTATATGTTCTAATTTATCCATCATAACATAAAATATAAGTCCTCAAAAGAGGCTGGGAATATATATTAGGTTTGAGTCATGTCGAATAGTTATGAATGTACAAAAGAAAGATGGCATATAAATGAGATAGTTGTAGACAATATTTTTTCATATAATATACCGTTTGATATCATTAGTGAAAACAAGAACCTTGAGCCTAAATTTGTCGAAGAATATCGATGTAGAAATTATTGGCCAAAATAGAAAGAAGCAATTTAGACAAAATTAAATTCACTTGCAAAACATGAAGTTTTTGGACCTATAGTCTAAACACCTGAAGGACTAAAGCAAGTTGGATACAAATGGGTATTTTTAAAAATACAAAATGAGAAAAATAAAATCGAAAGATATAAGGCACGACTTGTGGTACAAGGGTTTTCATAAAGACCTATCATTGATTACGTTGAAACATAGTCTTGTAGTATATGCAATTATATTTTGATATCGCATTAGCCTGACAATTCATATAAGAGTAAATATGTATCTGATAGATGTAGTTATAGCCTATTTATATAGGTCAAATAATAATAATGTTTATATGAAAATCCATGGAGGATTTAAAATGCCTAAAGCATATAATTCAAATCCCCAAAAGTTTTACTCAATCAAGTTACAAAGGTTCTTATATGGATTAAAACAATTAGGATGCATGTGGTATAATTGTCTTAGTGAATATTTATTAAAAGAAGGGTATAATAATGAACCTATATGCCCAGGTTTTTTTATAAAGAAGTCAGAATCTAATTTTGCTATGATTGATGTATATATTGATGATTTAAATATTATTGAAACTACTGGAGAGATACAAAAGACATTAAAGAAAAAGTTTGAGATAAAATATGTGGGAAAAACAAAATTTTATCTTAGCTTGTAGATCAAACATTTAGTAAATAGAATTCTCATTCATTAGTCAACTTAGATAAAGAAGGTCCTTAAAAGATTTTATATGGATAAAGCATATTCATTGAGTACTCCGATTATTGTTCGATCACTTGATGTGAAAAAGAATTATTTTAGACCTTGAAAGGATAATATAGAATTATTTGGTCCTGAAGTACCATACCTTAGTGCAATTGGTGTGCTAATGTATCTAGCTAATAATACACGACTTGATATATCATTCCCGATGAATTTTCTATCAATATATAATTATTCTCCTACTTGGAAACATTGGGATGGAATTAAACATTTTTTTCATTACCTGAGAGGAATGATGAATATGGGTTTGTTTTATTTAAATAATGTTAATCATGAATTAGTTAGGTATGTTGATACATGATATTTATCTTATTCATATAAAGGTCAATCAATATATAATGATGTTTTTTCCTTTTTTAAAAAATTATTTTTTACATCAGCACATCAAAACGATCCAAAACATATTAAATTTTAGCAAAAAAAAAGTATCTAAATAGGTTATCTCTTTACGTGTGGTAATATTGTTGTATCATGGAGATCTACAAAATAAATATTAGTTGCCACTTTATCTAGTCATGCTGAAATACTTACAATCCATAAAGGCAAATCGAAAGTGTGTGTGGCTAAGATCAATTACTCAATATATTCGTGGAACATGTGGTTTATTCTCCAGCAAGGAACTCCAACCATACTGTATGGAGATAATATTGTATGTGTGACTCAATTAAAAGAGCGATACATTAAAGGAGATAAAACAAAACACATCTCATAGAAATTATTTTTCACACAAGACCTTAATAAGTGTGGTGATATTGATGTTCAGCAAGTTCGCTTGCAAGATAATCTAGCAATTTGTTTAATAAATCATTATCAACTACAATGTTTAAAAGATTTCGACACAATATTGGAATGCGATAACGTAATGACTTAAGGTGATAAATTCATGAGGGGAGTTAATAAGCACTGTACTAGGTTTTCCTTAACCAAGTTTTTTTTTCCCATCGCGTCTTCTCTTGGTAAGGTTTTTAATGAGACAGTTTTCAATGTGTAAGGTTTTACAAAAGACATCCAAGGGGGAATGTTATGAAATCATACATTGCATGTGGAAATCTATTTACCTTCTTTCACCTTTTGATCTTCATGTTCTCTAATTTCATTTAACTTTAAATCTTCTTATGACTTTCAGGCTTACAAGTATTACTGTACATCAGATTATAAATAGGAGCATTGTTGAGATGATTTAGTTCTACAACTATATTTACAAGATGATATGAAATAATAATGCTCTTTTTTTTTCTAATCTTTATTGTTCTTGTTTATTCTATTTACTCTTATTGAGTATATTGTTTGCTTCTAAATATATAGTTTTATGATATATTGTATAACTTGTTGTGCTCTAGATAATCCCCGCATTCTATGCTTACATTGGGACTTAGGCTACTAGAATTAATTCTAAGAGAATATATTTCAATATTTTTTAAGTTAAATATAGTAAATTAGACGTTAAAAACATTTAAGTCTTTACCAAAATGATCTAGTATTAACCAAAATGATAAACAAGCATTAAACCTATGAATATGAACAAGTGGTTATTTATGGGCTGATAAAAAATAATTTTCTAAACCATAAAGTTTTTTTAGAATTAACCCATGCTCGAAACCTACATAACCTAGAGTCTCTCCTCTCAAAAAAACTTTGGTATCCTACTAGCCTAATTTTTACTTTCTAAATCATCATTATATATATAAACTACTTGAATTGCATCGGTTAGCTCAACTTAACCACTTGCACTAGGAGATTTTTCGGTGGGTTTGACAGGTTCAGACCTTACCCAAATGCAAGAATAATTAACTTGTAACCCATCTGATGAAATGTCAAAACTAACCACTTCTAAATGCATAATATCTGGATATTATTATTATTATTATTATTATTATTATTATTATTATTATACACCAAAAGAGATAGAGGTTTTACTATAGCTATTTTACTATTTATCCTCTCGTATATCACTATAAATTTCAATAGTGAATTTTAAAAAAAAATTAATTTGATCCCCGAGCATTTATTTTGTACAATTGTGCCATTTGAGTCCAAATTAAGAGCTAATTGTATATTTTTTTAAGATGGAGGGTTGAATTGAAAAACAGAGGATTGATAAAAAAAAAAAATCAATTTAATCCACGAACTTCTATTTTGTACAATTGTGCCATTTGAGTTCAAATTAGCATCCAATTGCATATTTTTTTAGGATGAAGGGTAAGATTGAAAAACAGAGGACTGATGTGAAAAGAGTGAGTAAAGTAAGTGGCGGCTTTTAAATTTGTTTGAAAAGTACATTTTAGTCCTCCCATATTTTTAGCTATTTGATAACCAATCCCTCTAATTTTAAAATTTTAATTTTGATACCAAACTTCATTTTCCTCTATTTTCAATCTTTTTTTGGTGGAGAAGAGAGGAGGGGTTGCCGGATTTTGGCATGAAGAATGAAAGTTTTCATTGGAGATGATTTTGACTACTAAAACGGTCGATTTTTATGTCAAATAGCTCTATATGACGAGAGGAGCTAAGATTATGTGTTTTTGTTTTTACCTTGAAAGCGCCTGAAAAAACATGTCTAAGCTCGAGAAGATTTGTTCTCGGGTTGATTATGGATTTTGGGGTATTTTTTTCATTTTTGAAAGCCATGGATTTGTTTAACAAGATTCCAATGGTGTTTACTATGTGTTTTTGGTTAAAAATAAGTTTTTGAGTTGAGAAAAACAAGAACCTCATTTGTTGGGTCATCATAATGGTCGAAATTAGGGGAATTATAGACAACATGACATCTATTCTTTTTGTTAAAAAAATTGGAAGGACTCTTACTGTGTCAGGTGTTTGGCCAGGTTTACCAGACCCACAATGCCTAGCCTCATTCTTTTCTTTTAAAAAAAAATCATTTTTTGATTGATATATTTCTTTTATGGGTATTTTTTACAATAATATCTGAATTTATGTTTTGTTTTTTAAAATGCACTTGTGGCGCCTAAATATTTTATTGGAAAAATAATGCGGTCTCCAGCGTAGCGTGAATACTAATCTAGTTAACAAAAGCTAATTAGGAAGGGATTTTCAATATAGCATGACATTGTTCCGTACTAATTAGAGAGGGATTTTAACTGTAATATGTGAGTAAAAAGATTGTTTATTGAAATAATATTTTCATGATATTATCGTCACACCAAAACATTTAACACTAGTTAGTTGGGTCTTTAAAGTTTTTTGTATAAGTTCCATTAGTCAGTATCAAATTAACCAAGAACAAATAAGTCTTTTTATGTTTCAATTGCACAGTGAAACAACCAAAATATCATAGGAAGCAAAAGAAAATTTAGCATCAAGGTGATTTTTTTTATTTTCATAATGGTTTTTTAGTTATTATCAGGTCAACCGAGGAGCAATTTGGTATTTGACTAAATAAAAGAAAAGGCACAATGAAATAACCAAAATGCTCTTGGAAGCTAAAAAATTAAAACTTATCTCAAGGAGCTTTTTCATTTTTTCGCAATGTTTTTTTCATTATTATCAAGTAAACAAAGGAGCAATTTGGTAATTGACCAAAAATACTAAAATACTTAAAAACAAATTAAAATGGAGAGCTTGTGGAGCACTCTTCAGCATGTGAGAGGCGGTCATGCGTTTAAGGCAGCGCATGGAGTGTCTCTCAGTGTTTAAAAAAGTCTTTCCATCATGTCTTTAAAATATCGCCTCGTCCTATTCCTTTGGGTACAGCGGAAGTCGACGATATTGGTCTAGTTTGTTGCTAGTGGGTTTTTTTTTCCGTTCCTTTTTTTCATCTCCTCCCCCGAAATTACAACTTGACCCATTTTGTTATTGGTATTTTAACTTCTATCCTTATTCTTTTTATTTATAATTTATATTTTTGGCCTTTTTGTAGAAGTTTTATTTGTTTTCAATTCTATCCTTCAATCCTAATTTTCCATATATTATTTCTTTTCTAATTTGATCATCATTTTTTTTGGGACATTTGTTAATTTTCTTTTCAAATTCAGCTTTCAATAAAAAAAAAATTGTGTTTATTTTTTATTTCAATTTTGATCCTCATTCTTTTAATTGTTTTTTTATCCTTTTGTTCAATTAATTTATCTTTTCAATTCAGTCTTTAATAAAAAAAATTATTTTGTATTTTAATTTTGAACCTCATTCTTTTAATTGTCATTTTTTATTTTGGATCCTTTTGTTTAGATGAAATTATTTTTCCAAATTAAACCTTCAACATTTAATTGTTTGGGAATTGTGGCCTTTTCATATAAGGTGATTCCGGTCTAATACTTTAGGTCACAAGTTTAAAAAGTTAACGTGGGTTGATATATATTTTTTTAATTATGTTTTTTTTATATATTTTTTTTACCAAGTTATCTTGATCTCTTAATCTAGGCTACAAGTTTCGTGGGTTAACACAGGTTGACTCGCCCTTTATTTCCTAGGTTTTAAGTTTGTCATGCTAACTCGGATTGACTCAAACCAGGTTTTTTTATCTTTTTTATCCAATTTTGTCCTTTTATATTTAATGGGTTGAAAATTGAGCTACATCATTTGTAACTTTTTACAAAAATATTTTTTTTCTCGGGTTATCGTTATCTTTTTTTTTGTATTTGATCCCTTTGTTGTCATTACATATTTTCTTATCATCTTATTCAAATAAAATCTACTTATTTGACTCAATCTAGTTTATGACTCGAGTCACATATTATTTTTCCTCTTTAAAAATGTATAAGTACTACCGAATATCAATTTTAACGCAAAAAAAGGCCCTACATTATAGCTCATGTATACTGCTAGTATAAACAGAAAGAGATTGATGTTTTATCATAGCTATTTTATTGTTCATCCTCTCACGTATAATTGTGGATTTCAATAGTGAATTTTAAAAAATCAATTTGGTTCTCAAACTTTTATTTTGCATAATTAAGCCCTTTGAGTCCAAATGAGCACCCAATTGCATATTTTTTTAGATGGAGGGTTGAATTGAAATATAGAAGATTGGAGTAAAAAAGTCGAGCAAAATAGATGGCGACTTTGAAAATTATTTGAAAAGTGTATTTTAATCCCCCCCCCCCACACACACACACATCTTACTCAGTTATTAGGTAATCAATCCCTCTAATTTTCAAATATTCAATTTTGGTGCCAAACTTCAATTTACTCTTTTCTTTATTCTTTTTTTGGTAAGGTGAGAGAGAGGTCGCTGAATTCCATCGTATAAAGAGAAAGTTTTCATTGGGGAAGATTTCAGCCACTAAAATAGTTGATGTTTTTATCAGATGGTTTCATGTGATAAGGGGAGTTCAGATTATGTTTTTTTACTTGCGCTTAAAAAAACAAATATGAGCTCGAAAAGATTTTTTTATTTCAAATTGATTATAGGTTTTAGGGATTTTTTTGCATTTTTGGAGCCCATGGATTGGTTTAACAAGGTTTCAAAGGTGTTTTCAAGTTGTTTTAGGTAAAATAATAATTGACAATGGGTTTTTTGGTTGAAAAAACAAGAAATCTATTTTTCCAACAACTATAGTGGCCAAAATCTAGGGAATTATAAATGACGTATCGTTTATTTTTTGTTGGGTCAAAGAATGGGGCGAACAACATGTCTTCCATCATTTCTTAGTGGTCTAAGTGCTTGGTCTGGTTTACTTAGCTTACAACATCTGCCCTCATTCTTTTCTTTCATTTTTTCATATTTTTTTATATGTTTTTTTAAATAATTTCTAAATTTATGTTTTAGATTTTATTTCAGCTTATTTAGCCTTTTTAAAATAGCAATTATTTCTTAGTTAAATTGAGTGTATTTAATTTTTTTAAGAGGTTATTATGATTCTTCTATGATTTTTTTTATTTTATATAGATTAAATATTAAATTTTTTATATAATAATTTTAATATGTTTGCTTGTTATTTTTTCCTTTTATTTTATTTAATAACGTTTATGTATATGTTGATTTCTATTACAAACTAATTTTAATAAACAAATTCATTAAACACAACCAGGTAAGTGACTTGTCTTTCTGCTATTAGATAAAGGTTTTTTTCCCATGATATAGTGATTGTTGTTACATATATATATATATATATATATACATATTTCTGCTATCGTTGCGGTTTTTTTCATATGATTCAAATAAAACCAATTTATTTAGATGGTCATGACTATAACCCAAGTTATTGAATTTCTTTTCTCTTTTTTAAACGTTCTTGTGATACCTAAATATTTTACAGGAAAAATAATACAGACTGGCAGCATAGCACAAACACTAGTCTAGTTGCCTATACTCTAAACGGCTAGTGATTAGTACTTAAAAGTGCATTTTTATCAAGGTTTTATATCATCATTTTGCACTTGAAGTATCGATAACTCCTTAACTAAAGCATGTTTTATAATAACATATCTAATAATATAAGATACCTTTAATTTATGGTAAGTGTTCATCTTAAATGCAGGCCTATCACATAAATGAAAGAATTGATTGATGAGTTGAAGTACTAAAATTGAAAGGACAAAGAGATGGCCAAACTTAGAAAAGAGACGTTGGTGCAGTCCAAACTAGAACATTGTTCGGAAATCAGGTCATATCTGGAGCTGTAGATCTCGGATTTACGTCTATTTTATATGGATAGAAAGGTAAGACATAGGCCTACAACTTTCATGGGAAGCCCGAGATTTAACAAGGCCGTTTTCAAGTCCAAATTGTAGCAACAACGGAGAAGTCTAAATCTGTCCTGCAGCCCAGACACTGTTTAGTGTTCAGCCCATATCTCGAGTTCTAGAAGTCCAAATGATCTCAAAGTTTTACCCTAGACAGATGAGATAATTTCCTAGAACTTTCATGATTGAAGTCTGTTCCAATTATGATGTTATCAATGACGGTTTTGGCACACAAGAAGATAAGAATTGTCATCAAGTCAAGATGTGGCCACCCATTCATCAATTAGTCAACAAATCAATAGTTCCGAATTTTGGCCTATAAAAGGAGGCATTTGCCATGTATTTAGGCATCTTGGTGTTCAAATCAAGATCATGCTCTTGCTCTCTCTTTTGTAATACTTAAATTTTGTTTATATTAATCTCTTGTTTATGCCTTTCATTTCCTCTTCTTTACTTAATTAACTTCTTTCTCATTTATGTTCTTATCTTGTTTATTTATGTTTCTTTCTTTATTATGTCTAGCTAGGTTAATTATGTCAAGGTGAAAAGGGTACACTAATGGTGTAAGAATAAGTATAATATAAACTTAACATGGACCTTAATGTTGGATATTAACATGCTTTATATTTGTTATCTTGTTCACTTTTAATACTTTGCTTGTTAAATCGTTAATCTAGATTTATGTTGTATAACACTTGATACAACAAATACTTGGCACTTTCATAGCCCATACTATATGGTATAACCGACACCTAAGCTATGAAAGGAACTTGATTTGTTGTTAACATAAGTTATAATCATGAATGCCTGACAACATTTATAAGTA
>Ga0325404_1008274_pt1 | contig 10715 bp, 9 predicted proteins | sample PopdelMetagenome_18_FD_205664 | JGI IMG/M metagenome (GOLD analysis project Ga0325404, IMG submission 205664) | Populus deltoides microbial communities from Bellville, Georgia, United States - Xylem-Control-R1 | ecosystem: Host-associated > Plants > Phyllosphere > Stem > Wood/Secondary xylem...
AGGTGGTTGTAGAATATTTGTACTTTATTTTATTATCATAGATTTAAAATCATATTTTCTTTAAGAAAATAAAGAATTTGTCTTCTTACCACTACGAAACCAGTGAGCTCTCACAAATAAATCTTTCTGAAAATTGAATGGGTAATCACCTCTTTAGATTATCCCTATAGAATTCGTCAATGCTTGTCTTTGAATTTTCTAATTGTCTCATGATTGAAAAAGTATGTGTTGTACGTACAAAATCAACGCATATCCCTCATAAAGGACTGAATAAGACACTTGACCAACGTACTTGAAAACAAGGATGTTTCCATGGAGCACATCGTCGTCCCATATTATATTCACCGCCTGAAAAGGCAGCGTTGGGTGCAGAAAAAAGGGATTTTTTAATAGAGAATTGAAGGATAGAATGATTCTCTAGTTGAATTGGTAAGAACAAAGACGGGTTACCTAATGATGGCATGCAGTGATTAAAAAATCGAACGCGTTACGAGTGTGCTTCATCATCCTTCTATAAAAGGATGAGCTCCCATGCATTCTTCTTCATCTTCTATCCCTTCTCTCAATTCTATATTTGATAACAGCTTGTGTTAATCAACTGGATTAATTTGCAAAAGCTATAGATTAATTTTGTGAGAGTAAAAATTAGTCTTGCACTTAGACGACTCAAAGAAATGGCATCAAAAGCAGGAGCAGCAGCTTCTTTCATGTTCATGCTGTTCTTGCTGAACACAGCATGCCAGGCACAACTCTCCCCTGCATTTTACGACAGCTCCTGTCCTAATGCGCTTAGCGCGATCCGAACGGCAATCAGAAGTGCAATTGCGAGCGACAGGAGAATGGCTGCGTCTCTCATCCGCTTACACTTTCACGATTGCTTTGTCCAGGTACTTTTGCAACTGCTTTTGGCAGCCACATTGCTCCTCTCTGATTATGTATTATCTTGGTGCCAGTGTACTTATGAGTTGTTCCTTGGTTTTGCAGGGATGTGATGCCTCTATCTTACTGGACGAGACTCCCTCTATCCAGAGTGAAAAGACTGCCCTCGGCAATCTTAACTCTGCTAGAGGTTATAATGTAATAGACAAAGCAAAAACTGAAGTTGAGAAGATCTGTCCCGGAGTAGTATCGTGTGCAGATATCATTGCTGTTGCAGCGAGAGATGCGTCTGCTTATGTGAGTATATCTAAATCCACCTTTTTATTGCTGTACGTTGATATTGCAAGCTGCAAAACCAGGACTTGTTGTTTATGATTCTTATGAAAAAACGTCACAGGTGGGTGGCCCATCGTACGCGGTGAAGCTTGGAAGAAGAGATTCAACTACAGCAAGTCGAACTTTAGCCAACGCAGAGTTACCTGCCTTCTCTGAAAGCCTGGAGAGTCTTATTTCTCGCTTCCAAAAGAAAGGCCTTACTGCAAGGGACATGGTTGCCTTGTCAGGTTCACATACTCTCGGACAAGCGCAGTGCTTCACTTTCCGTGAAAGGATATACAATCACAGCAATATCGATGCTGGATTCGCTAGCACCCGGAGGAGGCGGTGTCCACGTGTTGGCAGCGACTCAACCTTAGCCCCGCTCGATTTGGTCACTCCCAATTCTTTCGACAACAATTACTTCAAGAATTTGATGCAAAACAAGGGTCTCCTTCAATCAGATCAAGTGCTTTTCAATGGAGGCTCCACGGACAGCATTGTCTCTGAATACAGCAGGAACCCTGCAAGATTCAGATCTGATTTTGGATCTGCCATGATCAAAATGGGAGATATAGGTCTTCTCACTGGATCTACCGGGCAGATAAGGAGGATTTGCAGTGCTGTCAACAACTAGTTTTTCCTTTCTTTTTTTCCTTGAAGATTTTCTCGATCAAGTGTGCAGACATAACGATGTGTTATTTGTTTTCTCAAATTGTTTCATTCATTTAGTCCGTCAAGTATAAATTAATAATCAACAAAATGCGTTCATGGATTGTCCTATTCGTGTTTTGTTCACTGGTAAGAAAAGAAGAAGAAAAAACGACACCTTGTGCTCCTTGTTCCTGGGCTTGAGCGCTTCTTTCCAAGGACTCAATAACCGGGACTAATTTTGCCTATGTCATAAAATTGATTATGTAATTATTACCTATTTTGGGGACGTGTAAACAAACTTGGTTGCGAATAAAATATTAAAATATGTTTTAAATTAAATAAGGTACTCTTAGGAAAAAAATCAAAGACACTGCTGTTATAGTATGCAACGGATGTTATATGACCAGATCTAATAATTAATTGAATATTAATGATTAGTTGAAAAATAATGAAATTTAGCTATGATTTAAAATAATTCCCTGTTAAATAATGCCTCCATACTTGATTAATTACTTGTTTTTAGTAATGTCTTAAGACTTGAAACGCCCGGCAGGTCAATTCAAGATATATAGTTAATTTAAAATTTTAGCCCGAGCTACAGCTAATTTAAAACCTAAACCGGCTAGGTTGGAAAAAAGAAAAAGAAAAAAAGAGAGCCTGATTTGGATTAGATATGACAGCTCGTTAATATGTATTTGTAAGAAATCAAAGATATTTTTTTTTATAATAAAAAAATCAAAGACATTGTTATTGTACGCAGCGGATGTTATGGACTTTGACCAGATCTATATACAGGAATTAATGCTTAGTTGAAAACCTTTATAATTTAATTATGATATTTAGAATCATTCCCCGTTATTTAATGCCTCCACATTTGATCAATATTTATTTGTTTTTAGAACTGCTTTTTTTTATAAACCGAAATAAAGATAGATCAAACAAGCCTTAGACCAAAAATAATCAAAACAATATTAATTTAAAAATAAGTACTTTTTAAAAAAAAATCAATAAATTTTGATCGGTTTTCCATGATTGACTGGATTGCTAATTAACCTGGGTTTTTTACCTGATTATATTAGGTTAATTTTTTTTGTTGACACATATAATGAACATGGTCTTAGGTTACCCGAGTCCCAGATCAATGTACTGGTAAGGATTGAGTATTAAAACAAAGCTATTTTTTTATAACAATAAAATAAAATCAATTGTTTGGAAAATGTAACACTCCTATTTGTTTTGAAAACTTATTTTGATCATGTATTTATAATTTCATAATACCAAATGACATGTAAGTAAAGAATTTACACCCGCAGGTTGGTTATATAATAATTCTTTTTAATGTTTCTTTTTATTTTATTCTCAGATAAAATCATATTTGAAAACAAAAAAAAGAACTTCTTATCATATTACAGCGAAACTAGTGAACTCCCCCAAATAATTCTTTCTGAAAATTCTATGGGTACCCAATTTGAGAATAACGTCTAAATGTATAGAGATTCTTTGTAGTTATCCCTAAGGCATTATAGAAATCTTGAATGCTTGTCTTTGATTTTTATAATAATTGTCTCATGACTGATCACATTTGACTTCTGTTTATTCTATTGGTTGAAAAAGTATGTCAGGTTGCAAAATCAACGAATATCCATCATAAAGGAGTGAGTTGAGCAACATACCTTTACTCAAGTTTTTGCCATCGCTCAGACATTCTCAGAAGTCTTATCAAAGCTTGAGAGAGAGAAGTAAGGGAATTATAAGGAGCACTGTGAGCTGCTACCACACACCATGTAAGTACTTCGTTGGATCTTATTGTTGCTCTCCTTTCTTGCTTTCATCCAAGGATATCTTGGTTCTTGCCAAATTCATTGTCCTAAAGAAAATTTGCGTAACATGAAGATCTTACCGCTTAAAAATAATGGAAATATTCCTGCATCACTTATTTATTTATTTATTGAAAATGATGGAATAGATGCTTTATCCGTCGAAAAACACATCCAAAACTAAATTATCAAACACGTTCTAACGTGATACAGTTATGGAAGCCATCAATTTTGATTTAAAACTATTGTTCAAATGTAAAGAGGGCAGTGCAGGACACAGTTACCTTTACTCTTTATTTGTGCTTTTGTCTGTTTCCTGTATCTTTCTTTTTTCTTCCATGCATCAAGATGATCTAAGGTAGGACCTTGAGACAGGAAGCAAGGAATTTGTACTCTCTTTTCCAGCAATATTTTGTATTTATTTAGAAGACAGAAAGTATGGAATGTGTCATCTCCGTTATCCCTTTCTTCTTTGGTGGGACAACTTGTGGATTCTACTGTTATGTGTGGGTCATGCAGGGATCTTCTCTTTGTCGGTTGGAATTTTAGATTCCAATGAAGCCGAGCTGAGAGCTCTGCTTTGTGTGGAGGCCAACCTACATACTAGGGCTGTTGCTCTGTTCTTGTGGTTTTTTGGCCTCTTCTTCTTCATTTGGCTCTTTTGCTATATCTGTGTGTTTTTGCAGATTTGTAACTACTCATTCCCGCCATCTTTTGGCGTTTTAATACATTTCACTAGTTATCAAAAAAATCTTACGAATCAAGAAAATTGCCCCGGTGAATAAAACCCTGACACGCTAATAAAAGAATAAAACAAATGACCCCCCAAAAAAAAAAGAACAAACCAGATCTTGTATTACTTTTTTTTAAGGCCAATTAGCCGCCGAGCAGCTGCGTTTATGTTTGCTTGTGGTTTTGCCATTAATTAAGGTTAGAGTAAGTATTACTTCTTTTTCATGTTTTGTTCATAAGCCTTCCCTTTCTTTAATTCCTCATCTCTTGTAAATTGGTGCTCGAAGACACTAAAACCTCATCTTTTTTGTTGCTCATTGTGCCTTTTCTTTTGGCTATTGCAATACCAGATATTGCTTTTGATTTTCTGCATCGCTTCCCAAATTTGGCTGCGACATTGGATGGAGTTCTGAAGTCGGACGCTTTGTTTGGTTTGTCTCTCCTGTCTCGAATATTTCCCAGTGACGGTCGACTTGCATTTTGGAAGCAATGGATTTTATTCATGTTAGTGTCTCTTCCCTCCATTTTTCCTCCTCAAACTTCTCTTTATTTCCTGTATTCAAAACGTATAATGTTCTATATGTTGGAGATTAACACATCATTATTTATATACATTTTAGAGAGAGAAACAAGTCATTTAATTAACCCCTTCTCCGTCACAGATTGGATATTATTTTTTACCAATAAGAAAATAGAACATGTAGAACTTCAACATGTATTTTTCCATAAAAAGATTTTCAAAAAACTTATGCACGCGTTTAATTAAATAAATCAAAAATTATTTATTTAAATAAAAAATTATCAATGATAAATAAAAATAAAATTAAAAAACATATGTAGATCAAGATATTTAATATTGTAATACATGTTATTTAACCGTTTGTGTTTAATGAATTTGTTTTATTAAAATTAATTTTTTATTAAATCAAATGATAATAGAAGCCGACACACATAAAATTAATTGAATAAAAAAATAATATGAATGGCTGCACATATTAGAAATATTATCATAAAATAAATATTTTTATTTTAAAAAATATATTTAATCTATATAAAATGAAAAAAGAAAAGAAAACCTATAGCCTTTTTTTATGAAGAATTTATATGTGGTGCGTTAATCTTATATTGTGCATAAATAGAGAAGATCAAATCCGGTATCTTTTAAAAAGGTTGAAGCAAAGCTTTAGTGGTTAAGACAAAATTAAACTGAATTTGTATGATGAATAACACCATTCAATAAATGAAAGAAGAAAATGTGTGTTGCATGTGTTAAATTTTACGAGTTGAATATATAGGGAAACAAGAAGTAATTTAGTATAAGAGGGATACGATTTTCGACTTTGACTCTCTTAACTCTAAAAGACATAAATTTTAATTAAAAAAAGGTGGTTGATTGATGGAAAAAAAATGTTAAATTAAAAAAAAAACAAAACCGAACCGAAACAGTTTCAAACCGACCGGTTTCGGTTCTGTTCGATTCGGTTTTTTTTACAAAAACCGGTTTGGCTCGGTTTTTTCTAGTTTGGCTCAGTTTGGTTTTTTTTATTTCAGACTTATAAAACCAAAACCAAACCAAACTGGTTGGTTTTTTTTTAAATTTTAATCAATTTTTTTCACAATTCAATTTTTTTAATTTTTTTAATTTAATCAGTTTTTTTAATTTTTTTTGTCACCCTACTGCAATCTTTCAGCCTCTGCATTTCGGGCGAAAGTCTTTACATGAAGAGCTGCTCCACCAAAAGGAGTAGTTTTCTTTACACGAAAAACTAGTTTTGGACCATATTCTGCAAAATTGATTGGACCTTTATTGCAAATAATTTTATTTTTTATATATAGTATGAAACCAATTCTAATTACATAAATTCATACTTAATTTAACAAAACTCAACTAAATTCCTCAATTTTTACAAACCCAAAAAATTAATGCAAAGTGGAGTCCATCACATCTGAACCTAATTCGTAGTATTATTTTCACATGAAACAACATTAATAGTTTAAATTCATAGTTAATCTAATACAATTTAACCAAACCATAATGTATTGCAATATTTCATCAATTTTTAGAGAGAAAGGGGCTGTAACTGCAGGGGGAATATCACAACCGTGACGTACTATTTCATCAGTTTTTTAAATTATAATAATAATAAATAATTTCCAGCAGTCACCCGTCCGTAGATGTCCTTTGACCTTAAATGTTGAATTATTAGTTTCGGCATTTATGGATGACAACAAGGTGAAATGAAAGGCTGAGAGTGCTGGACACTTGATAGTCTTTTAGGTGAAGTGAAAGGCTGAGAGTGCTGGGCACTTGATAGTCTTTGTGCATTTATGGATGACAACGAGGTGAAGTGGAAGGCTGAGAGTGCTGGACACTTGATAGTCTTTTAGGTGAAGAACAAACCAGATCTGAGGCTAACCTTGATGATACTCATAGATTAGTCAATGAACATATAACATCATTTCTTTACTCACCAATGTCGAAGCCCTTCCCACAAACTTTGGCTCTATAGATCTTGGCACCAGTAGTTTCTCTGATTCTTACCCCCCATTGTACACAGATTCTTACATGACGACAACAAACATTTCCCCATCTTCAATTGTTGTTGAAGTCCTAAGAGATGATAACTATGATGATTGGAGTGCCTGCATGAAAAGCTACATGTTAGCTCAAGACCTTTGGGATTTTATTGAGCCTGCTGGTCATCATGAAGGTGATCAAGAAGTTGACTCTAAGCCTATTGATCATCAAGAAGGTGACTCTAAGGCGTTGAGAAAAAAGAATGCTGCAGCTTTACATGCAATTCAAATTTCTTGTGCTCCTCATATACTTTCCAAGATTAGGAGCATCACTTCAGCAAAAAATGCCTGGGATACTTTGGCAAATATGCAAAAATTGCAAGTAAGAACAGCTGATACACCACAATTATCAAGAATGAACGCGGGTAATACATCCATCATCTCTTACCCTCTCTAAGACGCAAGCACAGCTTGCAAAATAATGCTGTTTTTTCCTAACAGAGAAGGCATGACTTTCGCAGGACTCGATAGATGGCGTGAACTATATAAGCATGCCCATGAAGGTAATTGGGAAGCCACAAAAAGATTTCTTGACCTTCATCCGGAAGCAAAAAATGTGAAGATTACACCTTTTGGTGAAACAGCTCTTCATGTAGCGATTGTGGCTGGGAATGTGAAACTTGTGGAAAAGCTGGTAGAGCTAATGTCACCTGAAGACTTGGAAATAGTAGAACAAGCTGGTTGCTCAGCACTTTCTTATGCTGCTATGCAAGGAATCACAAAGATGGCCAAATGCATGATCATAAAGAACAAAAAATTGGTTAACCTTCCGAATGGAGGAGGACGTATCCCAGTTGTGGTGTCTTGTTTGGGAAATCATAAGGAAATGACCCATTATCTTTACTCTGTCACTCCAGCTGAACTGCTATATGAGGACAACGGTAACCATGGATCATTGCTCCTCCAATTGTCTATAGCATCCGAGATGTTTGGTAAGAGACATACTCATGCAAGCACAATGAATTAGCCCCAACATTCTTGTTGATACTTGTTTGTTGCTTTTGAAATGCTAAAATACCAGATATTGCTTTGGATCTGCTTCAACTTTTTCCTAGTTTGGCTACCGCGTTGGATAAAATTTGGAAGCTTAATGCTGTGACGCAATTGTCTTTCTTGCCCGATAGATTCCACAGTGGAAGTCGCCTTGCATTTTGGCAACGTTGGATCTATTCCTGTTAGTATTACTTTCTCTGATTTTCATCCTCAGAGCCTCTTCCTCCACACACGTCGCACGTTTGAAAATTCAGGAGGAATTTGTTGTTTGTGGAATACTTATGGAGATGGAATTTGCATCATTTTTGGATAATTATATAATAAGTTCATTTTAAAATATATATATATATATATAAAATAAGTTCACAACTCATGAAAGCTTTTATATTGAAAGGTATACACATTGGTCCACCCATTCCCTTCAGTGATCAAATGCTACAAGGTACAATCTCTTCATCATTATTTGATACAAGACTAATTTTTGTTTTGATTACTATACGGGCTATCTAATGCAAGATTAATTTTTCTTTTGCAGCTTCGAGTAGACCGCGGAAAGAAGTTATAAAGCTCCTCAAATTCCTAGGTATTTTATATGTGGCTCTATACATAACCGGATGATTTTGTTGTTATGATCATCACTGGTATCATGTTATTAATCTGATAATTCTTTCCTCACCCAGGCATAAAGCAAATATATGATGTGAAGCTGAATCATATCTACTCTGATGAACTTCTACGTCGAATGGTTAAACATATATCAACATTGGATTTCGAAAAATACGGTGAATGCGGGTTATTCAGAGCATTTAACAACGCTGTTAAGAATGGTATAGTTGAGATGATTGTCGAGATGGTTAAAGTTTGTCCTAATCTAATGCACACTTTCGACAAGAATGGCAGAGTTTTCTTGATGTCTTCAATTGCACACAGACAAGAGAAGATTTTTAGCCTTTTTTATGGGCTTGAAGGAAGGAACGGAAATTTCCTTTCTGTGACAGATGTTTTTGATAATACTATGTTACACTGCGCAGGAGAGTTATCACCTTCTACTCAGTTGGCTCGAATCTCAGGTGCAGCTCTTCAAATGCAGAGAGAACTACAATGGTACAGAGTAAGTTTCTCAAGCATCAACTTTTTGTTACGCTAATCTGACTGATATGGGGTTTCTAGTCGCTCTGCCTGAAAAAAATTGTAGTCTTTCTTATGAACTGGTCAATACCAGAACATTATTTCATAGCTCAATGGTTTGGATTCAATATTGTAGGAGGTGGAAAGCATTGTGAATCCTAGGGCTAAAACGTATTGCAATCAAAATGGTGAAACACCTGGCCAATTGTTTACCAAGAGCCATGAAAAATTGATGACAGCTGGGGAGAAATGGATGAAGCAGGTGGCAACTTCATCAACAGTTGTAGGTGCTCTTATCATTACAGTTATGTTCACCGCAGCCTTTACTGTTCCTGGCGGTAACAAAGATACTGGATTTCCAGTGTTTTTACATGAAAAATCATTTCTGATTTTTATAATATCCGACGCAATTTCTCTCTTCGCGTCATCTACATCAGTGTTGATGTTTCTAGGAATCCTCACGTCACGTTATTCCGAGAATGATTTCCTTATATCATTGCCTAGAAAGTTGGTTATTGGCCTCTCCACGCTTTTCATCTCTGTTGCAGCCATGATGGTTGCCTTTTGCGCTGCTCTGAGAATTGTGATGGATGGAAGATTGGAAGTTGTCATTCCTGTTTCGTTACTTGCTGGAATTCCTGTAACCCTTTTTATATTGCTGCAGTTTCCTCTCCTTGTTGAGATTTTCATGTCCACATATGGACCAGGTATCTTCAACAGGAAAATGAAGCGTTGGTACTGAACATATTTGTTTTTCAATGCAAGGGACGTTCTCTCTTTATGTACCTCATGTGATTACTCTTCTTATGGTTTTGCTCACAATAAAGTATTATTACATTTGCCTTAAGCTAGATTTTTTAGGTTTGTTTATTTTTATTATTATTTAATAAATAAAAAATTAATTTTGATAAACAAAATCATTAAAAACAATTAATTAATGACCTGTATTATAAAATTAAATATTTTGATTTATATTTGTTTTTTAATTTTTTTTAATTTCATCTTTAATTATTATTAATAATTTTTTATTTTATTTATTAATGATATAATTATTGATTTATATAATTTGATTTGATGGATCATAATGATTTTTTATATATAAAAAAACTTGTCAAGAAAAGTTTACACATTCAATTTTTTTTGAGAAAAATCTTCAAATAAGTCCTAATGAGCAAATGGCCACTCAAAAAAGAATTTGTCACATTCTATAATCCCAATGTGTCATTGGGAATAAGCTAAAATCATCTCTCTCCTTTTAGCTATTAATTTCCAAACCAGTTATAGAATTTTCTTAAATGATATTATTAATGTTTTCAAAAAAAAAAGGAATATTATATTTTTCTAAAACAAATTAATAAAAGATTAATCCTCGATATTTATTGGGAATTATACTCTACAGAGCTTAATTTAGCTCGATCTCGTGATCGTTATGTTCTTGTTTTGTTTTTTTTTTCCATACAATTATATAGGAATCGGAGAATTAAGGACTGGTTAAGTACCTAAACTTCAAATATTTCTAGATTTAAATAGGTTTAGTATAGCGATCGTGCATGTTGAGTGAAATTGCCATCCCTGTCTAGAAAAGATACTGCAATGGTCTCTCTCTCTCTCTCTCTCTCT
>Ga0325404_1008279_pt1 | contig 10713 bp, 4 predicted proteins | sample PopdelMetagenome_18_FD_205664 | JGI IMG/M metagenome (GOLD analysis project Ga0325404, IMG submission 205664) | Populus deltoides microbial communities from Bellville, Georgia, United States - Xylem-Control-R1 | ecosystem: Host-associated > Plants > Phyllosphere > Stem > Wood/Secondary xylem...
TTGTAAGAATCATGGTCGCCAGCCCAATCGACATTGTAATAAGCTCGAAGATCAAAAGGTTGTTGACGTCGTAAATTGAGACCAAGTGTATTGTATGTTTGAGGTAACAGAGCAACCTCTTAGCTGCAGTCCAGTGAGTTTGAGTTGAGGCATGCATGAATTGTGCAAGTTTGTTCACGGCGAAAGCAATATCGGGACGAGTGAGCTGGAGATATTGAAGTCCACCAATCAAGCTCCGAAATTGAGTGGCAGTGGCTGGAGGAGAACCATCGTTGAGAGTTAGATGGCCAGTTGAAGACATTGGGGTGGAAGAATCCTTTATGCCTTCTAAATGAAACTTTGTCAACAAGTCACGAACATATTTATGTTGAGATAAAAACATGCCATCAGAAGTGGAAATGGCCTCAACACCCAAGAAGTAGCTCAAGGGAACAAGATCCTTTAGGGAAAAGTGATGAGAAGAAGTGTCAACGAACTTCTGAATCGACTGGGAACGATTCCCAGTTACAAGTAAATCATCCACATCCAGAACTTCTGAATGATTTCCCATCCACAATATTATGATTGGAAGGAGGGACAAGAACCCATGTACTGCTGCGAGCAAGAGCAGCAAGCTCATCATCCATGCAGCACACCATTTGGGATCTTTAAGAGCTTGAGAATTGGTAGTAGGATCAAGGGATGCAGGAAGCGGATGTTTGGTGACTATTTTTGGGTTATTCTTCTAAACTTATTTTTTCTTTGTAAAAAAAAAAAGCAATAATAATATACCATTCGGCAAAAGCTAGATAAGAAACGTTCCAGATATATATATATATATAAAAAAAACATCAAGCTAAAATTCTGAAAATAATCATATTTTATTGTACCAAGATTGGAAAGATAAACATAATGTAAATTTAAGGTGAAATTAAATAATTTTTGAACATATCTGATGAAAATTAAATCTAGAGATATAATTAGAATTTTTATTAGATCAATTTGATTTAATTATAAGTCAAATTAAATATTTAGTTATATTTAAAAATTAATTTAAATCAAATTAAAAAATTTAATTAAATGTAACAACTAATTATACTTTAAATGAGTCAAATTAATTTTATTAGGAACTTAATTAATGAAAAATTAAGTTTGAAATGCCAATTTAAGCTTAATTGAGAAGATTAAAATTTTTAAGGACCAAATTTAATTTTAATAAAGTTAATTGCATGAAATGGAGTAAAATCACAAAAAAAATCAAAGTTTAAGACCAATTAAAAATTAAATTGAAAAACTTTACAACTAAAAACCTTTTATGAAAAAAACACCAAACTTAATTTGATTAAAAATAGAAGTAAAATTAAAAAAATAAAAATTTAATAATTAATTAAAAATCAATTTGTATAAATTCAAAACCAATAACTTTTAAAAAAAAAAAAACGCTAAAACTCTAGTGATAATAAATTTATGAAAATAAATTATGATAACATGTCTACCTAGATTAGATGAATCTCAAGATATCAAGAAGTGAGAATCATTTTCATTTATTCCTCCACTAGCATCACCATTTAGTGCCAGGCATAATTTAAGATGCTTCTCACTAGGAAATTCTTTCACAAAATCTTCAGAAACTAGGACAGTCACCTTTTACATCTTTGTCATATCCTAAAATGATCCACACACAAAATAAGGATCGAACCAGATAAATTAAGTCTCACAAAATTTATGCAGAAGTCGAAGGACAGCACCAGCCACAGCATATGAATCAAAATATTCAAATTTAAAGCACACAATCCATGACAAAAAAGATGCACCTGTAAAAATATTAATGGATTACATTTATGAGAGAAATCCTAGGCTAGGAAACTGCAACACCAGCAAGTTCCAGTTGTGCCACAGCTGCATTAATTGCATCAATAACATCCATTTTTTCCCGAGTAACAGCTTCATCCATTGGGGTCCGTTCATGGCTGAAAATCATCCAGTTGTAGATTTGAGAATGTTAGCATCCACGATAGAGAAACAGAGAACCAGCTCAAGGTTACAGGTTCCAAATACATACCTGTTTAGAAAGCCTAAACTCGATCCTGCCAGAATCAATTTCTTAACCACCTACAGAACCCTATATTTGTTGAAAAAACCCTAAGATGTTGCATAACAAAACTGCTTTTGGAAGTGACAATGATAATTACCTCAATATGACCATTGAGGCAAGCCCAGTGAAGAGCTGTATTCTTCTCCTTATTGGCAGCATTGAGATCCTGTTCAATGGAAGTTTCCAATATTTGACAGGTCTTACCAAAGCATTTACAATCAGGATCCAATCCAGGGACAGGAAAAAAAAAACAAACATGCTCCAATCCTTTATGGTCTATGTCAATGGAAGCAAAGTACTAATGCAAGAAGGAAGATAATACTGTAGAACATCTACTAGTCAAGGCTACAATAGAACAGTATGTCTAAGTAAATTTAAGACTAGGAAAAGAATGCGGCTAATTTAGCTGCTGAAGCCATGAGAAAATAAGTAACTAGGAACATACGTCAAAGAATATAACTACAAATGCTCCCAAGAATTGCAATTGTGTGCCCTTTCCACAGCACCCGCCTCCACCCAAAACCCCCAGCCCCCAGACACTTGAAAAGGAAAATCAACGATGAACTCTTACCACTCCCTGACTGACAAGATACGCCACAATGTCAAGATGTCCATTGGCTGCAGCCATATGGAGTGCTGCAATCACAAATCAGTGAAGCAAAGTCAGACATCCATTAAACCATGCAAAACTCACCAAAAAAGCAAACTCAAGCTACAATAATACGAGGACAATCAACAATTCTCAAAAACCCAATTCATCAAAAGACTGTGCCCCTTCAGTTAGCCATTTTGATTATCAAAACCAAAATTCTTCACGTCTAATCACATACATAAAAATTAAAAAAACAAGCCATATCTTTAGAAACTTATAGCAAGATGAATTAGGAACTAACAACACCTAGAACAAAAAAAAATAAAAATGAAGCACGCTTGTCCTTAAGGAAGCTGTGTTTATTCAGTCTATTTGCGAGCATCATTGCAGGTTCGTTGGCAGAAGCTGGTGTAGCTTGGTTATCGAACCGTATTTCTAACATGTATATAGCTTCACTTTCAAAATTTCTGTTTCTCTGAAAATTTTATGCAGTGGTTCCAGACCAGCACTATTCTTGCATTTTCTTTGATATAATCTCTCCCATTCTCTTAATAATAATAGTAAAAAAAACTGTTTCAGATACATTTCACTTCATATTTTCACCATCATAAAGGAAAAAAATAAAGGACAAGAACAATGTTACATAACATCACCTTAACACAAAATTATATACCCAAAAGAGCTACGAAACTTCATCTCCTATTGCAAGTTATATTACAACATTCCTACAACAAGGAACCCATTAGTTTGAAAGCCAAATAGCATCAAGAATCGACTGGTTTTATAAGTGAATAGAGATTGATTGAATTAGAGTTTCCCAAGTAGAATAAGAATACATGCCTACATGGGATGAATGAAAATTAGAGAACCTTGTGCTTTTAAAAAAAAACATACATAACACATAAACTTCGAAATAAGTGTTGCAACAACTGCCTCATGAATCGTTATATAAATGCTCGTTAACAGAATAATAATAATAAAAAAGCAACAAAAGCAAAATAGAAAGTTAAAATAGAAGAAACAAAAGATACACGAAACTATGATAACCTGTTCTGCCCAGCGAATCTTTAGAATCAAGAGAAACCCCAGAAGATGCTAACCTTGCAATATCCTCAATATCATCATATCTAGCAGCCTGAAAAAAGAAAAAGAAAAATGAGAGCAATGGGCTAAAAAAACGGTTTCCTTGAAAAAAATGGAGAATTGGGTACTGCGAAATGTTACCTCAAGTAAAGCATCAACAGTCTCCGGTGTTGTTTCTATTCGGGTTTGCTGCTCTGCCTGGTTTGCTCCCTCTCCCATTTTTACTTTCTAGAGTTTTGTGAGAGAGCACTTCGAGAGAGCACACCCCGTATTAGGCTTCTCTGCTCCACGCTTCTTCTTTGTGCACAGCACCGGAAAAATTACTGATTTCATTTGAAGGCCATGTTTGAAGCTGGGCTATGAGCCCGGTTAAGAGTTGTGTTCTCATTAGGACGCTGAAGAAAGCCCAGGAAAAGACGCCAGTCAGCCCAACACATAACTTTTTCTCTTTTTATTAATATTATGTTGGGGTTTACATGTATCTTTATTAATTATATAAATTTTAAAATTAATAGTTATATAAATCTCTAATAATTTTAAAATTTATTAAATTTAAATTTATAATTAAAAAAATAAATTCAGAAATTAATAAGTTAGACACTGTTTGAAAATACACTATAAACCGTGTTTTTAAAAAATTTAATTTTTTTATTAAAATTTAATATTTTTTATTAAAATTTAATATTTTTTATATTTTTAAATTATTTTAATATATTAATATTAAAAATAATTTTTAAAAAATAAAAAATATCATTAACATATTATTTAAAAAACAACTACAACCCAAATAAATCTTTTAAATTTTGCTGGTAACTTGTGCCAGTATGCGTTAGCTTTGGTTACATTTGACAGGACAGGACAGGACAGGTCTGATGTGTATGATGTATATTTTAGACAAGATATTAGAAGCTGTGATGTGTGTTTTGCATACGATAAGGATTGATTCTTGTCCTATTTAAATTTGATTTTAAGGCAAAATCCTTGTCTCGCCACCGGAAGGAAGAAGCTTTTCCAATGCCATGAATAAAAATCATTATTTCTCTATTTTTAATATTATTTACCATTCATTTATTTTTAATTTGATAAAAAAATTGGCCAATTTAATTAAAATAAATATTTATACAAGAGGGAGTGATTGCAAGAAAATGATTCAAGGATTAAATTATACATACCATAAAATTAAAGGACTATGATAGATTCTATTTTTTTCATTCCCCATTTTTTCTCTTTAAATATTTTATTTATTATGATGATATAGAAATAATTACTTTACTCTATACATCATTATTAAATATAATTTTATCTTTATTTTTTTTTATCTTATCTCTTGAGAGCATAGCACCATCCCATCCATAAACAAGGAAAATAATAGTAAACGCATGCAGAATTAAATTTAATTTTTCACCGTGCAAGGAAAATTACTACTTGGATTTATCAAATCAAAGTAATTTGATTGGTGCTTGTAATGAACCTGCTTATTGTGATTAATTAGTTTAATAACCGAGATCATGTAATTGATTAATTACTCCTGCATGTCATAATTGGTTCCACGTGTGAGGTTACGATTCAAAGTCGTCCTCAAAACTCGTGCCAAACAGAATCCCCACGTGTTTTTTTTAGCGTGCTTTCCTAACTTGCCATCGTTTTGGACTGGTTTGCACCGTAAATTTGTAAATTTTAATTTTTTATATTTCTAAAACGTTTAAACGCATTAATTTTAAAAATAATTTTTTTAAAATAAAAATATATATTATTTTAATATCTATTCAAATAAAAAAATACTTCAAAAATCATCATAAATACTATAACACGAGTCTATCGTAAGCAAACTCACACGCCATGCTACATCTTTGATCACCAATTCCATTTCTAGCCTACCATACTGCTCAACCCTAAATATGATGTAATTGCCATGTAAATTTTATTAACAATTTATAATAATAATAATTATTATTATTATTTTGTCTTTAACAATAACAGCCTTTTCAATTTTATTCTCGATCCTAAAAATTCATATCTTATAAATTTATAAGCCTTTTATTAATCCAGTTTTAAGGGTGATGGTCCATATCTCCTAGCTAACAACCTAATTAGTCTCCTATTATCTTTTATTTTATTATAAAACTTTAATCATCAACTCAACCTTTAAAATTTCATAATTTAAATTGTAAAAAAATAAAAATGAATAACATATCTTTAATAAAACCAGATAAACAAATTTATAGTTCTATAATTATAATTTTGAAGGATTAATCTAGTTATTAAAGATGTTTGATTTTTTTTTATGAATGCATCAAAATACATTTTTAAAATCATCAAATAAAAAGAATTAATCTTAATTGAGGTAGTTAACGACTACAAAAATACTTCTTATCATAAAAATATAATTTTATATCAATCACTCGGGGAAAAAAAAAAAAAAAAAGGAAAGGAGGGAAGAGACACATGTGTGCTTGGAATATGCCCACACGACACCGTATGGTCGGTCCGAGAAATTTGGAAACCAGAAAAAAAAAAACAAAAAGAAAATTGAAATACGCACCGCCATATATTAAATCATTCACAGCAACACCCAGTCTTCTTGGACCCTTCGATCCAAAAGAGGGTCCTCCATCTTGATCTTCTCTCTTATCCTCTATCCTTCTCTGAAGGAATCTGGACAGAGTCATTCTTTAGACCTTTCCTTTCTTTTTTATCTCTCTCCCTCTATAAATCCTTTAGATTATATTTTTAATTTAGAAATCTAGACTAGTACAGCAAAAAAACTGAAATTAACTCTTATTTTTTTGTTGTAAATAATTAAATTAAATTTATCAAAAACCATGACATCAGTCATCAACATCGACGGTCACCAATTACTTCAGTCCCTTCAAGATCAGGTGCCTCCTTTCTTGACCTTTTAGATTCGGTTCTGTCTTCTTCTTTTGTTTTGTTTTTTTTTTAATTTTAAAATTCTGGGTTTTTGTTATTACTGAGAATTAAGAAGAAATTGAAGGAGTAGATGATTCCCGTGTTGTTATTTTCTGTCTGGTAATTGAATTCTTAGGAAACAAAACGTTAGCAATTCTTAGTAACTGATTCATATAATATTATTGCAAGTACGTTGAAACCGTTAATTTTGAAGTACTGCAGTTCATTTACAGCTTATAAAGCTGATTTTAAGATAATCAGAGACCCTTTTGGTAGTTTTGGCTGCCTTGGGTTTGCTAGATTGGTTTGGTACAAGTTGGTTGGTTTCTTGGGACTTTTTGCTTTTGGAGGGAAATGAATGGTATTTCTGAAGTTATTGGTGAATTAAATTTATCTGGATTTTGGTTTCAGGGTGAAATGGAGAGTAAAGTGGAGAGTAGCGAAAGGGCATGTGAGAATCATGGTGGGATTTGTGCTATATGCTTGGATAAGATTGTGCTATAGGAAACTGCTCTTGTTAAAGGTTGCGAGCATGCGTACTGGTTAGTGTGATTTATTCTGATCTAATTATGATTTAAAGGTTGCGAGCATGCGTGCTGCATTGGTTAATTTTGATGCACTTGAATGGTATGATTGGGAGGCTTCTCTAGACATTTTGGCTTCTTGACCAGAGAGTCTTCTGTTGGTTATTTTTTTAAAATTCGTCTTATTTGTTCATGGAGGATGATACATCATATATGTTTGGTTAAGATTAAGAACGTGGAAGCTGGAAATGTGCTCTGCCACAATACAAGTTCAGTTTGAAAAATGATGCTGGCATGCTCTGGAATTAAATAGTCTTGTATTAGGGATAATACGCAGAAGCTTGAAAAAGATAGAAACATATTAGTAGAAGTAAAATTTTTTTGGTACTTCTTTCTTACTACAATGCAAACAAGTTTCTCCTAATTTTGTCCAAGGGGCTGGGAATAAATATCAAGAGAATGTCTTAGGAATCATATCAGCAAGTGTAGCTGATAGTTCATTTGGTTTTCACTGACGAGGCCATTGGACAATGTAGTGTTGCTCCTTTTACAGCTGTGCTGCGATTAATCCTTGGCTCAAGTAGTCATAAAATGTAGTGTGATTGTGTAGGTTCTAGGCTCAAAGGAAATCCAAGCAAGAGGTCCTCTTAAGTTGCTGCCTGTCTTTGTGTAATTTTTTTAAAACCCAATTGATTTATTGCTATGTTTTGTTTCTCCTCAAGCGTTTTTGGGCGGCAGATAGATAGGGCTCTGTATTATCACCTATGAAAACAAAGTGCACGGTGAAGCTTGAAATTGCTTGAGTCTGGTTATTTCTGCACAGATATGGGGCCGGGATATCACCTATTGTTTCTGTGACTGCTGATGTGTTGCATCATTTTTTTTATCATTCATGACACACGATGAATCCAAATTAATGGCTGCCTGAAACTTATTGCGTCCCATGGCTTTCATTTTTATTGCCTTCATTTTTAATGCATATATTATACTTCTTCCTAGAACATGTAAGCTAACTTTCTACTTTTATTTTTTCTTTTGTTTTTTAAAGAATTTGTGGTGACTTGCATCCGTGCTCTGAGGCTGGCACTTCATCACTGCTGAGGAGTAAATTTAAAACTCCTTTGCTTACAATGTTGCTTTATGAAACCTGGTTTATATTATTTAGTTTGCTGGAATTAATAGAAGAGGTATTTTTAATTTAATTTGCCTCTGCCAGCTAGTATTATTGATAGTTTCCAGTCACTTAGGTTTATTCTTCATAAAACATTTTCCGTTCACATGCTAAGATTTGCACTCTTATACCTTGTCATAATTCATTCATGTGCTAACTACATGCCTTAACAGTCCCAATTCCAGAGCTTCTGCTTATACTTGAGTTCCATCTGCAAATCATGTATGAATTCTTCACGAAATGCAATTTTGAACATTGTAGTTCTTACAGCTGTATATTGATGGTATATTAGGTGTCAGATATGAGTTTAAGGCAGTCTTACATTTATTCTCTGGCTCATTTCTGCAAGTAGGTTCTAACTTTGCTTTAAAATCATCTGGTCTCTGTCTTTGCAGCTTCATATTTGTTCCTGCATTCTCATTGTTTGTGCCATTTATTTATCACACTTCCATCCGTTCTTTATGCAGTATAAAGAAATGTCTTTTGAACAGGGTTTCTCCTCTTAAATTCTTTATTTGTATAAATCTCTCTTTATCCTTTTTACGCAGAATAGATGTATTTCATTAGTTTTGAAGTGGGCTTTGCCGGATACGATGCTGCATGAGCTCTTTGTTTTGGTGCTGAAGAATTGCACAATGATTATTATAGATGTGAGAAATTGAATGATCCACCTATTTATGTCATGGATGATTTTTCTTCTCGTCTTCATAGCTCTGTCAAGGTGTATGCTTATATGGTGTTCCTCACTAAGAATTTGTTTCAACATGTTGAATTTATTAGCTTGACATAACTGCAGAAGAATCAAGGCTGATTATAGCATATACCATATACCTATTGAAACCCTTGAAAGCACTGGTGATATGTTGATGATTTCCTCTAGCATTGATAGTGTGAAAAACTATTTAACAAATTTCAACACTGCATGACTTCAAGTAGTTAATATTCATTGTTCTTTTTGTTGTTTGTTTTGTGCAGTGTGACGTGCATCCTTAGATGGTCCACGTACACTAAGAATCCAACTTGTCCTCAGTGCAAACATCCATTTGAGTTTCTCAATATTCACCGTTCTCTTGATGGCAGGTTTAAATCTTTTACAGTCATGTATTACACTCTGTATGTGATCACTTAGAGTCCATTTGGGACAGCGTTTCAACTGATTTTTTTTTTTAAAAGAATTTGTTTTGCTTCGAATTATTTTTTTTGCGTGTTTTTTGAATTGTTTTGATGTGTTGATGTTAAAAATAAATTTTTGTTTTTTAAAAAAATTATATTAATGCATTTTCAAGCGAAAAACACTTTGAAATGCAACCGCTACCACTGTCCCAACACCCTAGTTGGATAATTTGATCAAAATACATAAACTTGGCTTATATAAGCTTGGGGATAGTATTGCCATTTGTTCCCCATATTTTGCCAAAGCAAACCGTACTTTAGGTCATTTTAATAAATTTTTGTTTTTTAACAGCATCCAGGATTACATGTTTGAGGAAAGTGTTTGCCTCCTCCTTCGAGCCTCATGGTTCATGACTTTGACTGTGGAGGATCATGAAGATGTTTATGAAGATCCTGAGGATTATTATCCATATGAATTTGAGGATGAGGATGATGATGATCTAGATGAAGTGTACCTGAGCAGTTCATCTAATCTTCGCATTGGAAATCGGAGGTGGGGAGATAATGGCTATGTTAGGGCAGGGCATCAAGAAGCAAGGCCAGTGTATCAAGCAGATTTCAAGGACATGGGGGCGTGCACTTCACGCGAACCTAAGAAGAAAGAGGCTGCAAAAGATAGAACCGGGAGACGGGCGAAGAGGACACTCAAGCGTGAAGCTGCTGACAAGGCTGCTGCATCAAAACATCAGCAGCATTTGGCAAGGTTGGGCAGGAAGTGATTCTCTGTCTATTTCTGTCTGTTTCTTCATAAGCCAGAAACAGGGAACCTCTCACTTGTACAGTATTTCCATGCTTTAACTCTCTGGAACAATGACATGATAGTTGGATAGCGTCTAGGAGATGGGGGTCCGTGGTTGGTGATGAAATATCAGGATCATTGTTCTTTCAAGATTTAACGCTGTTTGATTCAACTCACAATGAAGTTCATAACTTCATATTGCAGTTGCTTTGCTAACACCATGTATTTCTTAAACTTGTCATTGATTACAAGTTGACTGGATTTGCAATATTCCCGAGATTCTATTGCATTGTTTGCACGGCTGTTTTGGTACACCAGGTCGAGCTAATAATCAGATGGACGTTCCTGTGCTGTGGCATTTGGATCGAGTCGCCACTGCGGTTTCTGTGCAACAGTTCTATTTATTTCTGTTGTTATAGGTGCAACAAGTGAGTACCTACCTAGGTT
>Ga0325404_1008281_pt1 | contig 10711 bp, 4 predicted proteins | sample PopdelMetagenome_18_FD_205664 | JGI IMG/M metagenome (GOLD analysis project Ga0325404, IMG submission 205664) | Populus deltoides microbial communities from Bellville, Georgia, United States - Xylem-Control-R1 | ecosystem: Host-associated > Plants > Phyllosphere > Stem > Wood/Secondary xylem...
CATCAACCATGTGGAATGATTATAACACTCAAAGAAACTAGTAATTGAGTGTTAATTATATGTGTTTGTTTTTATTATGTCTTGCTTGAGTTTGTATTATCTTTGTTATGTATTTGGATTGTTTGTTAACTTTATTATAATTTCTTATGTATTTTATGTATTCGCTTTTAAATATTAATTGTAATTTTTATATTTAATTTATTAAATCTAAATATTATATGATTATATTTTGTATAAATTTGTAACCTTTTTTTTTTTGTAGAAATGAGTACCACACAGAATGAAACATGCAAGGGCAAGCACTTTACATGGTCTAAGCCTATGTCTCACATGCTACTTGAGATATTAGCTGAGGAGGCACTTAAAGGAAACAAACCTTCTTCCACCTTTAGAGTAGAATCTTTTGTTAAGGTGGCTACAGAAATTAGTCAAAAGTTCAACGTTCAATGCGAGCCTAAGCATGTTGACAATCATCTCAAAACTGTGAAAAAAGAATGGGGAATAATAACCAAGCTTAAAAATAAAAGTGGCTTTGGTTGGGATGATTGTTTGAAGATGATTACAGTTTCGAAAGATATTTATGATGAAGAAGTGAAGGTATGATCAATATTATACTCTTCGTAATTTTTATATTTACTTTTGTTTCCAAAATGTTATACAAGGAACTAAAAAATCTCATATTCTCAACTTTATGAACAGGCACATCCCAATCATGATAAGTATCTCAACAAAAAACTTGATATGTATAAGGCAATGACAATTGTTGTTGGAAAAGATATGGCAACCGGAAATTATGCCAAATCATATTATACTCTTCGTAATTTTTATATTTACTTTTGTTTTCAAAATGTTATACAAGGAACTAAAAAATCTCATATTCTCAACTTTATGAACAAGCACATCCCAATCATGACAAGTATCTCAACAAAAAACTTGATATGTATAAGGCAATGACAATTGTTGTTGGAAAAGATATGGCAACCAGAAATTATGCCAAATCATATATTGATGTCAACTTGGAAGAGAACACTAAAGAGCAATCAATTTCAATTGAAAATGAAGGGGAATATGAAGAAACTTCAAAAGGAAAAGGGACATCTTCCTCTAGTGCACAAAAGAAGCAACATAGGAAGAGAAATCGCATGTATGAAGATGATAGTGTTAAAAAGTTGTCTAAAAATATTGGAGATGTAGCATTTGCAATCCAAAGCCTTAGCAAAAATCAACTTAATGTTAATGAGTTATATACAGAAGTGATGAAAATTGAAGGCTTTGATGAGATCACTCTTGGGGATGCATTTGATCACTTGGTCTAACATGAAATGTTGGCAAAATCATTTATGGTAAAAAATGCTAATTTGAAAAAAATTTGAGTTCAGAATTTTGTGAACCAATGCAGCTACATGCCTGATTGCTAAGATGATTTCACTATGATAAAGTTTGTTATTTGACAAGTATATTTACTTGTTTAATTCGGTCTTGCATATTAATGTTTGTTAATTTGAACTAATATGTATGAGTATTATATTAAAACTTAATATTTATGCATGACTATATTTGATGTTAGATATTTATATTTATTTCTTAATGCTTCTTTGATATATATTAAAGGGATATTACAGGGATAATTGACTATACCCGTTAAAAAAAAAGCAATTTTTATCCAAAAAATCTATCAAAATATTTTTGTATTTATTTATCTTTTAAAAAAATCTTCAAACCAAAAAACCCAAATATCTAACTCTTGGTTAAAAATATCTTAATACCATAAACTAATTTGGCTTTCTTCATATGAGAAAAAAACATATTTTAAGCTTTTAAATTTGAAAAAAAAATTAATAGGTTTTATTTATGAAAAATTTCACAAGGTTATATCTCTATAATATTATATGATATATATAGTTATATTTTATAAAATAAGCTATATATGAATATAAGATATAATAAAAAAATTCATCATTACACTTTTTAGATTTTATTCTTTTATCGTAAGTGATTAAATATTTATATTTAATATTTTTTATATATTAGATAAATTTGAAAACAAAATTAATTCATTAATAAATTATTTTCCAGTTCATTTTCCATAACATAATCAAACACTAGAAAATGTTTTCCAGTTCATTTTCCATTACACTACCAAACATCGGAAAATATTTTTCCAGAATTCACTTTTCAAAAGGAAACTACTTTTCTGCAAACAAACGGGGCCTAAATGTTTTACTTTAAATGGTTTAATATGAATGCTACTTCAAAAAAAAAAAAAGGGAATGACATGGCCTATTTTATAAAAAGATACCTTAGGGTGAAAAGATTTTTACTTTTCCCTACTTATTGAAAAAAAAAAGAATTTGTTTTCAAGACAATCATGTAAATTTACTTTGCCCTGTCACAACTTCATTAAATTCATTAAATGATTTGTTTTAAATGATCTCATATGAATTCTACTTAAAGTTAAAAAAAAATAACTTGGCCCATTTTATAAAAGGATACCTTAGGTTGAGGAAGATTTTTACTTTGCCTTCGCTATTGAAAAAAAAAACTTTGTTTTTAAGATAATCATGTAAATTTACTTTGCCCTATTACAAGTTCATTAAATACTTTAATTTAAATGGTCTAATATGAATGGTACTTAAATTTTTTTTTTTTAAGGAATGACTTGGCCTATTTTATAAAAGGATACCTTAGGGTGAGGAAGATTTTTACTTTGCCTAGTTATTGAAAAAATAAATAAAAGAATTTGTTTTCAAGACAATCATGTAAATTTAAATGTTTGGAAAAAGAATATCCCATTATAGTCGAGTCTTGCTCTTGTAAATTACACACTACAACATTTAACACTTTTATCTATGGAATTTTTCCGTCGGTGTAAGACACATATTCCGTTGGTAATTAATTTACCAACAAAATCATTGATGAAAATGCTCTGTCAGTGCATCTTTCATCGGTAATTTTTTATCCATCGATAAATTCGTTGGTAATAAAAAAATATTATTACCGACGGATTTATTGATGGAACAAACGCGTAAAAAAAAATTATCCGCTTCATTCCATTGGTATATCCCTCGAAAAATACCATCAGTAATTCTGTTGGTAATTATTTAAAAATATTTTTAAAAAATCCATTTTAAAAAATTATAAAATAATTAAATTAACATAAATCAACACTCTATAATATATACTCAAAATGATTGGAAAAAAAAAAGAAGAAGAAAATCAACTCAAACAAATTTGCAACAAATAAATAAAATGAAAAAATAAATTCAACTAAAAAATTTCATATGAAAAAAATGAAGTTGCGATTGCTAAAAATTTAAAAATCCTATAAATAAATCAACTAAAAATTTATCTCATATGAAAAAAAAAATTCTCACAACAACATTCATATAATTATTAAGAACAAAAAAATTAAAAATAAAATAAAAAACAAATATAGTGAAAACAAATCATGAAAAAAAAAAGAAAAATCTTACCTTAATGTAGTTGTAAGTGAAGTTAAGGAAAAAAAATCTTTTTCGTAAAACATATTAATTAAAAAAAATAAGAGGATAAAAGAAGAAAGAAGAAGAAGATATACCTAAGTATGAAGGAGAATAGAAGGAGATGAGGAGAGGAGAAGAGAAATAAATAAATATTGATGTTTTATACATATAGGGAAAAAGAAGTAGAAGAAGAAGAAGAAGAATAAGAAATGAGTTTGTCTCTTGTGAAATAAGGGGATTCAGACTTTTTATTTGGGTGCGTTAACAATGGTTTTACCGACGGATAATTAAATATTAATATTTTTTAATTATTTCATCCGTAATTCCTTCTGTAATATTTAATTTAAATTTTCAATTTCATAAAAAGTTTTCAGAAACCGCCAACAATCACCGATAATTTTTCAATCCGTCGGTGATTCCGTCTATAATATTTAAATGAAAATTTTAAATTAATTGAATTTTTTTATAAAACTGTCAAATAACACCGACAACTTTTCAATCTGTCAGTGATTTTGTCTGTAAAGAACAACAATTAACAGTGCAATTGGAAAGTAAACAGTTCTGGAGCTCTCTGAAAAATACCGACGGAATTTTTCATCGATGACTCCCTTTGTAATTGACATGATAAACAGTGTTCACAGTTTACCAACGATTTTACCGACGGAATTTTCTGTCGGTAATTCGGTTGTTAAAAATGACATGTCGTTATTTTTTTGCTTTGTTTTATTTTTTTTTCCACTTTAATTCCCTCGGTATATACCAATGGAATATTTCCGTCGGTAAAATCCCTCAAAAATATGCCGACAAAAATATTCTCTCGGTATTTCCATTTGTATTTATCGATTTTCTGGTAGTGACACTAGATAACTCGACAACATGCAATACTATTTTGGTACACATTTTCATATTCAAGTATGGCTTAGAGACCATTACTATTTATGAATTGGTCATAATTAATAGCCTTCACTAAATTAGTAAAGAGATCTATGTAACTACAAAATTAATACCAGTTGTTTGTAGGATTTAGTAAAAGGTGAAGTGGAATTTATAAGACTTATAAAAAGAGAAAGAAGAGAAAAACCTCATTTATAAGAGATCATATAACCTTCATTTGTTTTGGAGAATATGTACAATTCTTCCTGAACCTCACTAGTGTAAGCAACATAATTATATTTCTATTGGAATTAACTAAGGCAAGGTACGAAAAAGATTGAAAACCTTATCCCAAAGGACAAATCATATTCTTATGATCCTTATAACCCTCACCTAGTGGTTAAGCAATTAGGATTCCTCTAAGGAATTCTCTTTTTCATACTACATGGAGTGGATAAAGGTGGTCCAAATAGACTAGTATTTGATATTATGGACCACGTGAGGGAAGTTTACCACCTTAGAATTGTTATACATTGTTTTCTAAAAGATATAATAGCAAAGTTCTATTTTGATGATCAACCTCTCAAGAAAAGGAGCGAGATAAGAATTATAACTAACCTTCTAACTACATCGAGTAAAAGGTATACCCTTAAAGGCTTTGATAGTAACATTTATTTCAAACTTATTTTTTTATAGTTTGTTATTTTTTTACATTCTCGTAACTTTTCTATATACAGTCTCACGACATAAGATTGATCCTACTCTTAGTGTTTATTACATAAACTAGTGACTCTATCTCTTCTAGAAATTATACCCTCTATTATTGCTATTTAAAGCCATAATGTCTCACTCACCCAAGCTATTGAAGTTCCTCTCTTATTTACTTGTGAAGTGCCATCAACTTGAATTACTTTTACCTAGCAATGTGATCCTGTCAAAGTACCAGAAAAAACTTAGCATGTTTTCAAGTTTTAATATAAGCTCAACCTTGGTGATGGAACCTCACAAGGTACCCTATTTCCAAGTTAAAGGTGTGTCTTAAACTTTGAAAGTTGTTTTTGTAGAAGCATGAGTATTAATTACAACTTGGTTATTCATTCTATAAAGGAAAAGGCACACCAAGAGTACTATTATATTCCCCTTAAAAGCTATACCTTCTAACAAAGAAATGGATGATCAAATTGAGAATAATCAAGGTGAATGATTAACATTAGTGATTGATCCAAAGGATAATGTCTTTAAGAGGCCAATGCATTGATGCTTTTGCATCTCTTGTTGAAGAGGAAAAAAATCATGGTGTTATATTAATTTTCTGTAATGACTCCACAAAGTTGGCATATAAGTCCATGTTGTTATTTAACTTTTAATTTCAATATTTCTAATTTAGATGAAAATTTTTCTCTTTGTACCAAAGAAACTTAGATATCCAACTCTTTTAAATCTATGCTCCTCTACTAGTGGACATTTCACATCTTAAAATAAACTTTAAAAAAAAAAACCAATTGTGAGAGTTATTACTAGTCATTCTTGCCCTAGAGGAAAGTGTTTAAGGTAATCAACCTTTTATTGATGGTTTGAAGTAGTTTATGAAGGACAATCTCCCTAAAGCGTAAAGATTTATTTTGTCAAAGTGTAAATAAAGTCTTGGTACAACTACAAAAGGGTATTGATTCTTTTATTAGTACTAGAGATATTGCAACAAAAGTATTATAGGACTATGAAACTATCTAATAAGGTTTTTAGAGCTTAAAACATAATCATGAGAGGCTATGTATTCAACTATCCAATAGGTTAGCCAATCATTTAAAAATACTTCCTTACTAGTCTAGTCTCAAGAAGCCAAGGTGGCTCATATAAGGGAAAAATTGGATAGGGAGCTTTTCGAGGCTAAGTCTGATCTAGCCTTTAGAGAGATTAAAGTCATTATTCATGTAGAAAAATGAATCTCTTTAAAGGTCTGTCAACACTACCTCCACTCTTTTCAAACAACAAAAGCCATCACAAAAAAAGGTGTTGAATGATCTTAATAAGGCTTATTCACCTAGGAAATCTTATAAAGATATAATCATTAGTTATTTCACAATTGAATAATGTTCATGCACTGATCTTTTATGAAATACAACCATAATTTATTCTTTATCTTATTTGAAAAATAATTTTTTTATATTAAATGATTTTTTAACAATTTGAATTCATGATTTGAAGAGAAACTCTTGATTATGACCAATATGGCTTCTTATAGTCCTAAGCATCTAAATAATATTCTCATGAGGCATAACATTGCTTAATAATAGGTTATGGTATGGAATAAAAATTTTATGGAGCCAATTAACTTCTGGTTGTTTCTGTACTTGAGGAGTATGTAGAGTGTTACAAGTTATCATGTTTAGATTGGGTTGTGATTATTGCTACATCCAATACACTAAAAAATATCATATTGTGGAAGGTATAAACATTCTAAACATCCTTACTAAAATGCTTATTATTGTAGATTTTCCTGGAATTTGTCCCTTAAATGTGTATATGTTGGGTTTCCTAAAACTCTTAGATGCAACAAAAATAGTAATTTAAATTTTTTTAAAGTCCCAATGATATAGTTAGACAATAATTTAATTTTTTAGAGTTCGAATAATCCAATTAGATAATCTAGGATCATTTATGGTTTGAGCAAAAATTACTTTAAGATCAGATCTTCTTTCTCAGGTTTGATATATCAACTTCTTCAAGGCTAGCATATCGCATGTCATAAGTTATTGAAGTGTCTGGCCTCTAATAATAATTCATATGAACCATCAATAAAAAAACATCCTAAAACCTTTTTAGAAATGAAAGATCTATGTGCCTTAAGTGCTAGCGTTTTCTTTTCTCTACTCTGAATGTTAGTATAGGTGTAGTGTGTATAATACATTATACATACGAAACATTAGACACAACATTCTGTTCTTAGGAAAAACTTAATAACCATGGAAAAATATCACTTTGCCCCTTAAATAATATCATATATATTATTTCAAGATCATTTTTAAAATTTATTCAACTAAGTCCCTACTTGATTTTTCTAGGTTTAGAATTATAATCCCTTGTATCAATTACATTTTAGTCCTCAAACTCTAAAACTTAATTCATAATCAAGCCACACTTGATTAATTATTCCAATTTTATTTTTGATTAATAGTGTTTAATATGTGCCACTTATTAGGATTCTAATAAGTTAGCCCACATAAAAATCATAATCTTAAATAAACTAGGTTTAAATAAATTCAATAATTTATTTATTAATTCAACAATTAATTGATCTACATTTATAGATCAAGTGCACCGTTTAGCAACATGTCATGATCTCCTAAATCTTAGAAAAGCCATGTGTGATTTGACTTAACTTTTTAATGAGTAATTTTTTAGAATAATTATTATCTTTTCATCAAGAATGTCATGATCTCCTAAATGTTAGGAAAGTCATGTGTGATTTGACTTAACTTTTTAATGAGTAATTTTTTAGAATAATTATTTTCTTTTCATCAAGAATGTTTTAATTTAAATACTATAGCATGAAATGTGTATGCCCTATTAAATTATATATATTTTCAACATTATAGTCATTGATAATTTGAATAAGAATTAAAACTCTTTTCAAATCTAATTCTACTTGGCACAAAGATTTCACAATCAATAATATTTGAGAACATGTGGAATATTTTTTATAATTTACCTAGGATGTTAAATCCTTTCTTAATCTCTCAAATACCTTCATATAGTTCATGTTATACATAATATTTGCTCATTTATCACCCTTGATTAGGACAATAAATAGTCAAGATTAAAGTATAATATTCATTATATAATATAACTTAGTGATATTAAGTCTAAGGATCACTTCTTGAGCATTTTCATAGAAACATGTAATCTTTCCATATGAAATCTCAATGCAAGCTAATTCAATGTATATTTCATGATATGCACCTATATATTAGTTTCAAGTATTTCTAATGTCTCAGTTTATGAGAACAATTTTTTTCTTTTATAAAAAAATAACATAATATATACAAGTCTCAACAACTCCAATTAATATCCAGTTTTAATATAGTATCGACAAGGAACATTTATGAATAATATTTTGATAGAATATGAATATCATAATTATAACAATTTTATAATTTTATTTGCAAAGCATTTTTATCTAAATAACTTTATCTTTCCTCTCTATATATTAATCAAATATTAGATTCATTCACATAAATAAATTCAATATCACATGTAACCAATTAATTGGCTACAGAGCATATACACTAATAATACATTCATATTTTACTAGGCCTATTATGATTAAGCTTGTATTATATCATATTTAAGTGATTAGATATGGCTTACATAGTTTAGTTGACCGCCATTATGTTTTTGTGATAGGTTATGCTACTTGTGCTCTTCATCTCCATCTAAAAAGCTCTTATATTAATATTAAAGATATTTATGCATTGAGAGTAAACTGCTCATTTAGGAACAATCATGGTTGGTTGGCTAAAATTTACTATAAATGGTTCATCATAAAACGTTGTATAATCCATACAATATATACATGTATAATTGTGTATGAAGTGATGATGCATAAACATGTTTGTTCATAGTTGGTGGTGAGGACCCTATTAAAACTGATGAGAATGTAAAAGATTGTTTGAGGGCACTAGCGTTGTTTTTAAATATAATTTTGTGTTGTAGTTGTGAGTTAGACATTGAATACCTATCTCTAGACATGTCTTCCAATAGTTGATCTATCAAAATCTAGGAAGATGGTGGATTTTTAGGCTAATCTTTCTCTATTGTTTGTACTAACTATTTGTCCAATACAATAAAAATGAGTTTACCTTTTTTTTAGCATGTTTTAATGACTTTTGAAACATATTTAAAATCATTTTCTGATTGGCATACTAATTTATTATGTTGCTAATTAAATATTTTTAGAATTGAACCTGTAATAGGACAATAACTACCTCTAATTAAAAGAAATGAGGATTTTAGATCTCGGACCATTAGTAAAGGCTATCTATTCTAAAATACCATTATGAAATAAAACACATAAGACTTAAGGGAGAAAAGCTTGCAATTATCTTAGTTGTAGACAATAAATAAAGCAATAAAGAAAGGAAATTAATAAATAAATCTAAAGAAATAAAACCCTTTAGGAAAAGATAGAATATACATTCCAGAAATTTGAATATGTTGGGCTGACCTTAGTTTATAATAGCATTTGATTCTATTTATAATGTTATAGATTTGAATCCTATTTATATAAATAATTTTAATCTCATGCATATGCTGGTATCAGATAAAAATATTTATTATGTTCTAATACAAGCTATATTCCCCTTTTATTGACGCATGGATGAATTATACTTTAATCTCATACTTATTATTTATTTTATAGAGAACTTCTTCTCTGACTAGGACTTTTTCTCTCTAGTTATGTGTTTATTCAAACATTATTGATTGATCGTTTTTTGTTATAGATCATGATTTTTTATCAACTACTCATTAAACTTTTCCAGTTTGGTCGATTCTTTTAATTCATGAACAATGCCGTTTTATTTCTTTATTTTATGATCAGCAATCACTAGCTAGTTGCTAAACTTGACACATATATTTTTATTTTATATGTAAACACATGATTTTTTTGAGCTACATGGAAAGAACATGATTGATTTCTTAAGTGGTCACACAGAAATTAATAGTGGAAAGAGGCAACTCCTTTAAATATATAACAACAAAAAGAATATCACTAAGTAAATTGATTGGCTAACAAGCTATGACTCACTTTTTTTTCCAATAGTATCATAAATATTTAAGTTTCACTTAACTCCTTATAAAATATCACCAATCCCACACACAATAAATAGTTAATATATATAAAAGTAATATATAAAGTTGAAAATGAAAAACCTACCGTATTTGTTTAAGTTTTTAGATGGAAACAAACTCAATTATGAATTCAATATACTAGTGAAGCTATATTTAAGCCTAATGACCTAGTAAAGATCCTCGAGCCTAATCTACTTGACAAACTTGAAAGGTTACACGTGACGAGGAGTGTTAGAATAATTAATATCAAATTCAATATAATAATTGAGCCCGGTATACTAGACATACCTTAAACGACAGATTACAAGAGAGGAGTGTTAGAACTACCAATACCACATGAAATAAATTATATATATATATATATATATATATATATATATATATATATTCCGGATAAAACATCAGCAGCTTTCGTATCTTTTACTGGAGATTAGAATTTGCGAACAGAATTGAACAGAACTTTCCATTATGGCTTCTCTAAAGCATCTTATGAGAACCACGCCTAC
>Ga0325404_1008282_pt1 | contig 10711 bp, 15 predicted proteins | sample PopdelMetagenome_18_FD_205664 | JGI IMG/M metagenome (GOLD analysis project Ga0325404, IMG submission 205664) | Populus deltoides microbial communities from Bellville, Georgia, United States - Xylem-Control-R1 | ecosystem: Host-associated > Plants > Phyllosphere > Stem > Wood/Secondary xylem...
ATTATTTTCTCTTTTCTTTGGAAAAAGTTGTCGGTGAAGAAAGATGAACAACTAAGGTTACAAATCGGCAAAAGCAAAACTATTTTACTTCTTATAAACTCTTGTTTGGGCCATCCAAGTCCCACACTCTAAAAATATGATTGAAATGGTAACCAAACACTTGATTTATGCTATTTGTTTGATACGTAGCAGCTGCCACAAAAACAAACATATTCTTGGAGCTTGTTTGTTTTTATACTTTGAAAGTGTTTTTTAATTTTTTTAATTTTAAATTAATTTTTTTGATGTTTTTAAATTATTTTAACATGCTAATATTAAAAATAAAATTTAAAAAATAAAAAATATTATTTTAATATATTTTAAAATACAATCACCGTGATAATATTATATTTTAAAGTTAAAAACATGCAATGTATCAAAAACTCCTGCTTAGTGCTCACTATTACATTAAAGGGCATTGATTCAATGCGCGGGCACACAAAAGCCACAACGGCACACAGCTCAAAACACACAAAATATCGCGGACGCCATAAAATAGAAGTCGGAGTAATTTCATTTGGCGGGAGAAATTTTTCCATTCCTCACTGGAAAAAAAAAAAAAAAACTTGAGGGCAAGCAAAATCACAACACACAGACACGGTTATTCTCTTTCTCTCTCTACAATAGAATTTTCAAAATTTCTTACTACATTTTCAAACACAAATCCTAGCTAGGTCATGGACGACCACCCGGAAACTTCCCGAAACCGCTCTGTAAGTTTCAATTCTCCCGATCTGCACTACCATCTGCTAGTTTTAGGCACTATTTTTAATGTAATTTCCTTAAACAGAAGAGGAAGAGGTCCAAGACCGAGACCGAGGAGAGAACGAGCGATGCGAATGAGGAGGTGGAGGAGCGCGGGGATGATTTCGAAGAGGTTCGCCCAAAATCTAAGCGTAACCGTGCTGCTAAGGATGCCACTTCCCCAGCCGTGCTCAATCCCGATCAAAGCTTGATCGGTAATTTATTGACCCCTGATTTTGTTTAGTTGTGGTAATTATGGACCGGGAGTGATTTCGGTTTGCTGTAATGCCTTTTTCAACAATATTAGATGTTTTCTGCTAAGAGTTTCGTCTTTTTATGGAGGACATGTTTTTTATATGTTTATGAATATTATTCTGCTGTAGATGTTATCAAAGGCAATGAGATACAAATTCCTCAGGTGGTGAAGCTTTGGGTTGGGCGATACGAGAAGGATCCAAAACAAGCAATGGTTGAACTCTTGACCACGCTGTTTGAGGTAACCATGGAAATTTTTGAAATTTCTTCATCTGTAAAACATAGAATGAATGAGTTCAAGGAATACGGATGGAAATGTGCAAGTATCTTATTGGGAGCATAAGATTGAATCAAAACTAGATCCTTTAAGAAGCTTAATGCTGTCTATGAACTTCAATCTCAGTGCTGCATCTCTCTTCCTAACTTTGTGACTGATAAAAATTGTGCATTTGTTCAGGCATGTGGAGCCAAATATCGTATCAAGGAAGAGTTGCTGGATGAGACTGATGTTGACGATGTTGTAGTTGCTCTTGTCAATCTTGCGAGAAATGTATGCTACACCAGTTCTTTTAATATGTTTATTGTTTCATTATGCTTGTTCTTTTAAAGTTTCAAACCTCTCCTAGAATCCTTATGTGAAAAATGCTCAATGGGGCTTTTCTAAGTTCTGCACTGGGATCACATGTTAGAGTGCTTGCTTATTTATGTGAAAAATCTTCATGTGAAACTGTAGGGTGAGGTTGAAGATTATCAGGGTTCAAAACGGAAGGACTTCAAAAACTTTAAAGACAACCTCCTCTCATTATGGGATAGTTTGATCACTGAATGCCAAGATGGGCCACTTTTTGATAAGATGTTGTTTGACAAATGCATGGACTATATAATAGCATTATCATGGTTAGTATTTTTTTTTATGAGGTCAAAATTGTGGTTTAATTCATGAAATTTGATTACATTTTCTTTTGTGTTGACACTAATCAGCACTCCGCCAAGAATTTACCGTCAAGTTGCATCCTTGATGGGGCTTCAACTTGTCACTTCATTCATAACGGTAGCTAAAGCGCTTGGTGCACAACGAGAAACTACTCAGAGACAGTTAAATGCTGAAAATAAGAAACGAACAGAAGGACCTCGTTTGGAGTCCCTTAATAAAAGGTTATCAGAAACTCATGATAAGATACTTGTACTAGAGGAAATGATGCGCAAAATATTTTCTGGGTAGGTTTTACTACGAGTGAAGGAAAAGAATCAATCAATTTACTGTTTCATGGATGATATTGACATTTTTATTGAAAAAGCCTTCTGACTTTTCTTGTTCTTTTCTTTTTGAAGGTTATTCGTGCATCGGTACCGGGATATTGATCCTAATATTCGAACATCTTGCATTGAGTCTCTTGGTGTATGGGTTTTGTCATATCCATCACTTTTCTTGCAGGATTTATACTTAAAGTATCTTGGATGGACACTTAATGATAAAGTAAGAAATCTAAGTGGCTTGATTTAGTGTGTCTCCTGATAATGTGCTGAACAGACATGATTTACTTCCTTTTGTATCTTGTCACCTGAAGAATGCAGGTGTCAGAAAAGCATCTGTTCATGCATTGCAAAAACTTTATGATGCGGATGATAATGTGCCCACTCTCGGACTATTTACTGAAAGATTTTCCAACCGGATGATCGAACTTGCTGATGACAGTGATGTTAGTGTAGCTGTTTGTGCCATAGGACTCGTAAAACAATTACTCAGGTATCTGTCTACCGACTTTCCTCCACACACATGCTCATGTAGAAACACATCTTTAGTTTGTTTGAAATCTATACTAATGGCCCATATACTGGAAATTTTTGCTTGTGTGTCTTACAGGCATCAGCTTTTACCTGATGATGACTTGGGTCCGTTATATGATTTACTTATTGATGATCCAGCAGAAGTCAGGCGTGCCATAGGAGAATTGGTGTATGATCACTTAATTGCACAAAAATTTAATAGCCCCCAATCTAGTTCAAGAGGTTTCTCTCTTATTTGTACTCTGATATGAACTTTGTCAAAATTCCATGAACCAGCATTAAGTCATAAGGATTTTTTTCCAGGCAGTGACAGTGGCTCTTCTGAGGTTCATCTTAGCAGAATGTTGCAAATTTTGAGGGAGTTTTCAGCAGAACCAATTCTCAGCATCTATGTTATTGATGATGTTTGGGAATACATGAAAGCAATGAAGGTATGCTGTTACTACTTATTGAAAAATAGCATTCAAGTCGTGTATGAGGAAAGGAGTAGGGTCAGGGCGGGGTCACCTAACCTGTGGAAAGGCTTGGGCTTGGGCTCACCTCTTACTGACTCATACTGCCCAAAATGTATTATTATTCTATTCTGCTTTTGATAAGTTTCTAGATAATGGAGCCTTTTCTCAGACAATTTTTTGCAAGGAAAAATTTGTTCATTTATAAAGCTTGAGCACTTTACTGACAATGAGTAAGATACATTATGCTACTATTTGTTTTATGAATGTACAATTCCATTTGCTTAATAAGATGGCAATTCATTTTTCTTTTGCAGGATTGGAAGTGTATTATTTCCATGCTCCTGGATGAGAATCCACTAATTGAGCTTACCGATGATGATGCAACAAATTTGGTTAGACTTCTTTCTGCATCTGTCAGAAAGGCTGTAGGAGAGAGGATTGTTCCAGCTTCGGATACTCGAAAGCAATATTACAATAAAGCTCAGAAAGTGCGTAATTTTCTGGTTTTATAACTTCGTGTATTCAAAATTGTGTCAATTTTAAGTGATTGTTTATGCATCAAACATCTCTGTTAACTCTAAATTCAGTTGATGAATAGTTTTGTTCTTGCAACCAATTCTCAAAATTCTGAAATTTTAGTTTCAGTTAAAGTTGAATGACCACTTGTGCAAAAAGAAATTCAGTTATGAGATTTAAAATATTGAACAAGCCAACCTGTAATAATCAAGTGCAGTATTTATGTTTCAATATCTTGTATTCCTTTCCTGGTTTTACTAGCTTCTTTTTCTGTTGCATGTAGATGTCCTTTCCAGTAACATGATATCTGTATTACTTCCACAGTTTATGCCAACCTTAATGTAGAGTTTGCTTTAAATGTCAGGAAATATTTGAAAACAATAGACGAGACATAACAATTGCAATGATGAAGAACTACCCATTACTTCTCCGCAAATTTATGGCTGACAAAGCAAAAGTTCCATCATTGGTTGAGATCATTGTTCATATGAACCTAGGGCTTTATTCCTTAAAGAGGCAGGAGAATGTGAGTGAAAGCATTTCTTTCCATATGCAAGTTCTTTGATACTGTTAGGATGATGGTTAGATAGTAACTACTGATTGTCTTGTGTTTCAGAATTTCAAAAATGTCCTTCAGCTCATGAAACAGGCTTTTTTAAAACATGGTGACAAGGAAGCGCTGAGATCTTGTGTGAAGGCTATTAAGTTCTGTTCCACTGAGAGTCAAGGCGAGCTGAAAGATTATGCTCTAAATAAATTGAAGAATCTTGAAGATGAACTTAATGATAAGCTAAAGTCTGCAATGAAAGAAGCAGGAGTAAACTTCTAATTTTGTTTTTTTTTGCTTTCTTGATGATGCTAAAATGGATGAGATGTAACATGCTCAAATTTGCAGGATGGTGATGAATATTCTCTGCTTGTGAATTTGAAAAGGTTATATGAGCTTCAGTTGTCATGGTCTGTACCTATTGAGAGCTTATACGAGGATATTGTTAAGGTTCTCCACAGTTTTAGAAATGTGGATGATGAGGTCTGTTGAATAACATATTATATTATTTGCATTTTTCATATTCTTCCTTGTATCTAATAATTTCTCCTGCTTATCCAGGTTGTCAGTTTTCTTCTTCTCAATATGTATTTGCATGTAGCCTGGACACTGCAGTCTATTGTAAATAGTGAAACTGTCTCTGAAGCATCCTTAACCTCTCTACTGTCGAAACGCAATTCCTTGTTTGAGGAACTTGAGTATTTTCTTGGTACCCCTTCTGAAGACAAGGAAGGGAGCAAATGTGGAAATCAGCTAGCTTGTAGAGTAAGTTAATTAATTTTCTCCAACATGACTCTAACTAAATGCTTATTTTTGACCTGTTGGAAATATATATTGCATCCTTTTGGAATGCCTTAACTTCCAGTTTGATGAAAATTATGCTGTGCCCAGGTTTGTATTATACTTGCAGAAGCATGGTGTTTGTTTAGAAAGGCAAATTTTTCTTCAACAAAGCTCGAACATCTAGGATATTGTCCAGATACATCTGTTCTACAAAGGTTCTGGAAACTTTGTGAACAACAGTTAAATATTTCAGGTGACTCAATTCTTACATGCCCTTGCTGGTTCGTAACCCTGTAAATGGCATCTTCAGGAGGCAATTCTTCTCAATCTCAATCTAGGGAAATGGATTGCTTACCTTAAAATCAACATCAATGCTTAAAAAGCAGATCCATGCATATTTTCATGTTGGATACTCACTTCATATTTGTTCTTCCCCTGTTATTTATCTCCAATATTTGTCTTACAGATGAGACAGAAGATGAAGACACAAAGAAAGAGTACATTGAGGAGACAAACAGAGATGCAGTTATGATAGCTTCAGCAAAGTTGGTAGTTGGCAATGCAGTTCCCAAGGTGTGCATACTACTAAACTGTAAAGATAATCATTACTCTTTTATCTTGTGATGAACAGGGTTGTTGAAATATCTCACAGGCAATGGCTGTAATTTGCTTGCTGTTTGAGTGATACAAACATCTGAAAATTTTGCAACCTGTATTTTGTAGTTTGCTAACTGGATCTTGTATTTGTAATGCAGGAATATCTTACTCCGGAGATCATTTCTCACTTTGGGATGCATGGAACAAGTGTTGCAGAGATAGTCAAGCATCTAATCACTGTCATAAAGAAAAATGATGATTTTCCAAACATTTTCATAGAAGCATTGAAAAGGGTATGATGGCTTGTGTTGTAGGAGACGGGAAAACATATTGGGTCTAAGATGCAGATTTATGAATACCTTTAATTTTGTTAATGAAAAATGATTTCTTTGGTTATTCTCTTGCATCTTCTTTACATATGCTTTCTTGTACGGAGTCTGACTTTATGCCCTGAGCAGCACCTTGATTCTTTCTATATTCTCTTTTATTTTTATTATTGGTTTCACCTTTTAAATATCTGGTTAGTTGTGCTTATGTTTTTTTTTTTTTTTTACATTAACATGCTATGATTAGTTCACATAATTCAGGTAATTTCATGAATTTCTACCATGTTGAAGGTTTTGATATCTTTCTCCAAAAGTTGTGCTCATGCAGAACTCTGATGTTTAACAACTTAAGGATAATCCACAGAAAACTGTAGTCCTTTGATATCTTGTATCAAAAGAAGTCTTGTGTGTGTGGGTATGCATGCATGCGAAGATGTTGATGCTTATATTATTTGCCATTTTTAATTTGACTAGGCTTATGATCGGCATCTAGTGGATCTTTCCAAAAGTGATGACAAATCTTTCACTAGCAAATCTTTTCTAGAGTGCAAGGATCTTGCTACTAGACTTTCTGGGACATTCATGGGTGCTGCTCGGAACAAGCATAAATCTGATATTCTAAAAATTGTCAGGGATGGTATTGAATATGCTTTCTTAGATGCTCCAAAGCAGCTCTCTTTTCTGGAAGGTGCCGTGGTTCACTTTGTGCCCAAGCTTCCCGTGATTGACATCCTGGAAATGTAAGAGATATTGTCTTTTATATTATCATCTAGTGGCATTTTTCATTAGAATCTAAATGGGTTCCCCCCTCTTCTCTCCCTTCCAAAAGTAATCTATTTGGTCATAGTTTAAGCATGGTTCGAGTTTCTTCTTTCCTACTACTTCTCCCTCCTTTATTTCCCCACCTTTCACTGAAGTCAGTCCTGCTGTTTTATGGATGGAAACAAACTGGCCCTAACATGTTCTTTTACAATTAGTCTAAAGGATGTCCAAAGCCGGACAGAGAACGTAAACACCGATGAAGATCCCAGTGGCTGGCGCCCTTACCACACGTTTGTTGACAGTTTACGAGAGAAGTATGTGAAGAATGAAGGTTTGCCAGGTAGTGCTACTCTTTACTTTTCATCAATGCTCTCTCTAGCAGAAATTAATGTGCTTTTGTTTATATTGCGTTGATTTTTTCCTCAAATCATTTTATTTAGTAAGTTTCAAATGCTTTTTGTGTACTCAAAATAGGCGACTCTAAACAAAGAAAATACAATGTTACACTTTTTTTTTTCAACTACATTTCAGAGAATGAATCTTTTTATTGTAGGATATAAAAAAAGGGTCTGGATCTTCTATGGGAATGATTTTGTTGTGACATAAATTATTCCCTATTCCCTTTTTCTTTAAGAAGGTGAAATTACTTGAATATGTAGTTTGGCCAGTAGTGGGACAAGAAATATTGAATGGCGGTATGGGTGGGGGTTTCTGAGGACGACATCGGCCTTGATGTGCTTTTGCATGTTCATGTTAATCATTCTAATGTTCTTGTTCTTCTTCTGCTCTCTCTCTCTCTCTATTAGAAAACAGAAATATGAAAAATAGAACCTGATTCAATTGGAAAAACATTCAGCAGAAGCAATTGTTTTGTCCCAGTTAATGTCCCAGCAAGAATAAGAAAAAAAATTTGAAAGATAATAAATTAGGAGGCAAGAAAAAAAGTACACGTAGTTTATTCAACAATCAAAAGACAGCCAACAACTCTTGTTTTCAGAGAAAATATACACTCATGATCGTGCTTTGAAGAAAATCAAGAAAAATAAAAAACAGTAGAAATTAAGATATGGGGATTGGGGAATGTTAAAGTGAGAAGGAAAATTTGGAACCAATGATGAATAAAATACGCCCCAACCTCTTATGCTCTTTTTTTTTTTTAAAGCATGCCCTTTCAGTATTCATCCGGGTTGCAGGCTTAATTTCACAGTTCCTTAGATGGTGTTTCTTTTATAATTCATCTTGAATGGACCCTTTGTCTTAGTTTGTTGAGCAATTACATGGGCTTGTTTGGGTTTCACAAGATTTGGCCTGTTTCATCTTTCTGCCTTTCAAATGTTGAATTGGTGGAATCATCATATGATAATGATGCTACAAAAACTACAGCAATCAAAATGGTGTTTCCACCAAAATAGCCACTCTTTATGTGATTCAGATAATTTTCCATCTATGAGACTGTAAGATTGGAGGATCTTATAAACTGGGTTATAATTTAAACAACTGTGATATGGACAGCTATGTTTCCTCTAGTTTCAAGTCTTTTGATTTGGAAATGGAGGGGCTGCGTGCATGCTGGTGCCATAGTGCATTGAGTAAGATGGTGACATTGGAAGTGGTACAAGTTGACACTTTTGTGCCATTGAGTCATTGATTGCCTTTGAATAATGGAAATCTTTGTGCGGTGCAAGATCATTTTCAAGATCTAGGTTTCACACTTTGTTAAGATCTGTAAACTAAGAATAATTAATTTTGCCAAGCAAGTTTTTGGATGTTATGATGGATGAGGGGACAGTATCTTGTTTGTGTCAGCCCTTCTACTTCTGGTGTTTTCATTTTCTTTAGTTTGTTGTTTAATTTTGTATCTTACTATATTCTTGTAGTTTTTCTTTGTTTTTTTTATTGGTAGTTTTCTTCTCTTACGACAACAGCTTAATATCAATGCATTTCCATTAGCTGCTCTTTGAAATTGATTGTATTTAGCGTGGAAGTCACCTCATTAATTAAATGCTGTCCTCCTTCATTGAATTGCATGTTCCATGAGTGAAAACTCTACACGAGGGTGGTTTAAAGCACCTTGGGTCTGCGTTACCTTGGGTCTGTGTTGAGATTAATCAAATCACTGCTTTTGTTTATTTATTTCATGTTGCAAATGTGCTCTGGTGCTAATAACAAGAGAACATTGCAGATGAGAAAGAGAGGAGACGCAGTGGTCGTCCAAGGAAGCGGCGTAATATAGAGGGAAAGAGATTATTTGATGAGGAAAGTTCAAGTGAAGAAGAGGATTCAATTAGTGGATCAGATCGAGAAGATGCTCATGACGAAGAAGAGAAACAGGACGAGGAGGAAGAGGAAGAGGCTCCTTTGATACATTCGATTAGGTCATCATCGAAGTTGAGGTCATTGAAACTTTCAAGAGATGAAAACAAAGACCAGAGGAAAGGAGTCTCGGCTTCTAGAACATCAGGCGCGTAATGCATTTACACCTGGCTTGATGCAGCTTGATTCTTAAGTTCCTTGTAGAATAGTACAGTTCAAACTATGCTATGCATGCTCCCTGCAGAAAAAACAATCTGTAATCTTAGTTGATTCTTCTCATGATTCAAAATGCCCCCCAATTTAGGTAGATGAAACAATACAGTGATTAGTGATAATCTTTTCTCAATATTGTATCATGTTATGCAGCTAAGTATTTTGTTTACTTTTGTCATGCAGGGCCATCAAGCTAGTAACTGCCCGCGTGTGTTTTCTTATATGCATTCATGCCACAGCTGACAAGTTGTAGTTACATCTCAGAGCAGGTCTGTTTTCCTTGATAATTCCACAATAGGTTGCCTGTGTACTGTCTTCTTTTTCCTCACCTCTCACCAGCTAAGCATGTCATAGGAGGGCCTGTTTGGGTAATTAGGATGAGTAGGAAAAATGGAATGGAAATATAAATAAAGTGTGCTTATTTATTTATTTATGAGTATTAGGAACTATAGTGAAATTATACATATAGTGGTGGCTTGAAAAGTCAACGACCCATGCCCCACTAAAGAAAAGGATTCCACCATGACCAGCCAAAGGCCCATGCCCCAAGCCATATGAAGCCTGTTCTCGTGACAGAGTTCAGAAACCCTATTGGTAGGGTGGCCAGTATGAGAAGAGCCACCTGTCAGTTCCATGCAAAACGCCCTTAGAAGCAGCCTTTCCCGGGTTGCCAAAAAGAGCAAGCAACCCGCCATGCCACCGCGTCAATTGAACAAAGCATTCTATAAATAACATCAATCACCTACAGTAATTTGTCACAATTATTCTATTCATTGTGAACCGTTTGAGAATTTAACAACAATCTTTAGCAAAGTAGAAATAAAAATCAATACATCTGCAGAATTCATAGGATCATGCATTGGGTCATTAGCTTTATCAGCAAATCAGACTCTGAATCTTGTTCACAGCTAGAACTAGGGGTAAGTATTTTCGGTTAGGTTTTTGCTTAAATAAAACAACCAAACTGAATTATTATTTTTTTGGAAATTTAAAACCAAAACTGGTTCATCTTATTTTGTTCGGTTAATTGATGTGAAAAACTGGAAAACCTCTATAAATTTATCTGGGCTTTTGTGATTTTTTTGGTAATTTTTAGGGGCTTTTGATGGGCTTTTAAAGCTTTTATGATTCTTTTAGCTTAATTTGCAAACCAACACTGTTGAATATTTCAAAGACAATGGTGCAGATTCTGCAGAAGTTCAATTAGGTTTTAGATAATTAAGTTTAAAATGCTAACGAATACAAAAGCCTATTTGTTTGTTGTTGCCTAAGAGGCTAAGACCAAAGAAATGGAATCGAATCCCGAATCTAAAAAAGGCAATTAAAAGAACATATCACGCGATTCAAGATATTACTGTTTCAAGAATAAATCC